>Ga0315281_10001376_pt1 | contig 35788 bp, 45 predicted proteins | sample YL17G07_0_MG_FD_204540 | JGI IMG/M metagenome (GOLD analysis project Ga0315281, IMG submission 204540) | Sediment microbial communities from Yellowstone Lake, YNP, Wyoming, USA - YL17G07_0 | ecosystem: Environmental > Aquatic > Freshwater > Lake > Sediment | place: USA: Wyoming | collected...
GGCGAAAGCTATACTGGCTAAGTTAAGGATGTTAAAAATTGAAAGGGCAGCGGCCTAAAATGAAAACCGTGCAAACCCTTGAGGATAAAGCCCTGGTGAGAATTTACAGAAAAGACTTGACAGTATCCCTGACGCAATCGAAAAAAAACATTAGAATTCCGACATCGCTGAACCCTGTTGATTGGGAATTTGTAACATCTTGACTTTATGTGTTAAATTTCGTTATAAAAAACGGATGTAAATTAACTGTAAATAACAAATTAGCGGGTAATAATATGGATGATATGCGAGATGAAATAACGTCTACTGAAAGACTGCTTGATGTAATACGCGGCAAGGGCCATGAAGTCAGAACTCAGCAACCCCTCCTGCCCAAGAAAACTCCACTTGCCGGAAGCAGCAAATCAATCTTCAAAAAAACAAAGACAAAATCGCAACCGATCAATGTCGGCATTGATATCGGGAAAAAGTATGTCTGCATGGTCAAGGCGCTCAGGTCGGACAACAAATGGAAAATCCTTGAGCACGAAATGCTTCCTATCCCTGCGGATATTGATAAGGGGTCTGATGAATTCAGGGCTTTTTTACGCTCGGCAGTGCCCCGGTTTTGCGGGGATGCCGGTGTCTGGGCGATTATGTCCTCGGCCCGTGTTGACATTCGCCCCATACGCATACCTAAAGTCTCCGGCAAAAATTTGGATACCGCCGTTCATTGGACACTGAAAAAAGAAGCGGCCTTTAATGAAAAAGAGTCCTTCCTGGACTACGAGGTGCGGGGAGAAGTCAGCGAGTCCGGCAACAAAAAACTGGACATTCTAAGTTATACCGCCCCGATTGAGGATGTCGAAGGGGTTAGACAGCTCTCCTCCGACATAGGGATTAAGTTGTCCGGCGTATCAATCGTCCCCTTTGCAGTCCAGAATATGTTTATCAATAACGTAATGCCGTCTGATGAAAAACAGACCGCGTCCCTGTTTATAGGCAATGATTATTCCCGTATAGATTTATATATAGAGGGGAAATTGACCCTTACGCGCGACATCAAGACAGGCATTAACAGCATTCTTGAGATGCTGTCCGAGACCCCCAATATTATGACTGAAGCGGGTGAGAACCTTACCCGGGAGGAAGCGCGGAAAGTGCTTTTTGCCTTTGCAGAGAGCGTTGATAAGCCTGTGCTCCTCGCCGATGGTTCAACGGTTGACAGTACAGAGGTTGAGGGCATAATTACCACTGTCCTGGAAAGGTTTGTCAGACAGATGGAGAGGACCATAGAATATATTACCTCGACCCTGGGTTATGACCGGATCGGCAAGGTATATATCTCAAGCATAATGCCTTTATATAAGACCTTGCTTGACTATTTCGGCGAGCAACTCGGCGTACAATGTGAAATATTCGATCCGCTCGGGCAGTTGCTCCCGGAGATGGGCTTTGACAGGCGGAATACCTTTGTTCCGGCCTTTGGCATGGCAATGTCGGACAATGCCTATACTCCCAATTTCATATATACTTACAAGGACAAAAACAAGGCGGCATATGTCGTGAAGGTGAACCGCGCCATTTTGACCGGCCTGATCATATCGCTGCTGGCGTGTTCCATTGTGATGGCCCTGGGTTGGAGGGCCATTGCCCTGGAAAAAGCCAAACTGGCCCAGATTGAGCGAGAGGTGCAACAAAACACTCCTCTCATGAACAAAGAGATGCTGCTGAAAATGGCGTCCGAGACCAGTCTAAAAAATAAAAAATACATCGGACTCAGCAGGCGGTATCGGTCAATGGCCTTTATCAGCGAGTTGTCGGCCCTGACCCCGGAGACCGTCAGCCTCACCGCAATAAAGGCCGGTGTTCAGGAAAAGACTGCAGGGGACAAGGCCGGTGCTAATGCTGCGGCGTCAGTTGTTGTTGAGGGGGTCATCAGCAGCCGAGAGGACATGGCCGAGACAATATTGGCCACATACATCATGAGACTGAGAACATCGCCCATGATTTCCGATGTGACGGATGTCTCCACAAGCAAGACCACGACGCCGGACAATAGCGTCCTGCTCACCTTTGCGGTTAATTTGAAGGCAGGCGCCGGAAAATGAACAATAAGGAAGCCATAAACCTGGTCCCAAAAGAGTGTATATCCAGCCTTGTTGCAGGCCTTGTTGCTGTGCTGTTTTTTGTATGTGTGGCTATTATTCCGAATTACCTGACCGGACGAAGCCTGAACAGGCAGATCGGAGATCTGCGCTACCAGCTTGAAGAACATAAAAACATCTTGCCGCTTTATGCGTCCCTGAAGAAGCTTGCTTCGGAGGAGAAACCCGACATCCTCATCTTACCCCAAAAGACCGGATTGGACATGTCCCGACTTGATATTGCCATAAAGACGCTGCGGGATATTTCAAAGAAGTCTTCAATGTCGGTTATCTCAATTAGCCCTGATGAGGGGGAGGCTTATAAGGGCGTCAAGTCTGTTGTGGTAGCAATGTCTCTCAAGGGAGATTTTGCAAACCTAAGGACGCTCCTGACGGATCTCGGAGCGCTGCCGTACGTGGAGGATGTGGAGGGGGTTTCCATGCGTAGGGAGTCATATGGGCGAATGCTTGCCATTACAATAAAAATCAAACTTGCGGTTTTATAGAAAGGAAACGGAGCTAAATTGGGGAATATCAAGCTGAGACAACGTATCATGTTGGGTCTTGTCGCCTTTACAGTTTTATACGGTCTCTATACCCTGATAAGTTCGAAGATGAAAATAGCGACGCCTGACCTGAAGAAGAGAACTGAGGAACTCCAGTCTTTTATTCAGCAAGAATCAGTCGGCATGACCAAGGATACGCCTTCTGCGCTTGACTTGTATGTCATACGCCGGGCCGAGAGCGGGTGGAGTCGCAATCCATTTTCCGGACAGGTCGGGCAAGCGGGCATTGGGAAACCGAAGGATGCCGCGCTATTCTCTTATACCGGCTACGTGGAACTGGCAGGCCACAGGGTTGCGGTAATCAATAATATCGAATACCCCGTAGGCGCTCCTCTTGACAAAGAGGGTTATTTTGTAAAGATGATTTCACCTGCCAGCGTGTTGATAGAGAACATAACTGACAAAACCGAATTTGAAGTTCCAATCAAGGAGTAAGGGGGCGATATGCTTGTCAAGGCCGATAAAACGCTTTTTGTGATTGTCTCATTGCTTTCAATGCTGATTGTGGCGGGATGTGCCGGCACCAGGCAGGCAACCAGGTCATCCCCCCAGGACATGGAGCAATGGGCAAAACTTGCCGAGAAATCAGGAGGCCATTCACCGGCTCAGGTTAAACGCAAGTTGGACATTACCGATTATCAACAGCAAATCGAAGCGGACAACGTCACGATCAAGCAGAGGCCTCTGCCGACCCGGATTATCAGCATGAAGATGCGCAATACCGAAGTCAAGGCCATACTTCGCGCCATGGCCCAGGCAGCCGGCATTAATATCCTCTTAAAGGATGATATCAAGGGGGTCACAACTGTTGATATCAACGGCGTACCGTGGAACCAGGTCTTTGTCAGCCTTCTGAAATCATATGGCCTTTCCTATGCCTGGGAAGGAGATGTTATACGCGTCCTTTCCGAGGCGGACATGGACCGGATGCTCAAGGATGAGATGTTAAATGTAAAAATGGCTGAACAGGCCATGCTGGCAAAGAACGTCGGTCCACTGTCCATGGTGATGATCCCTATCAATTACATAGACGCCAAGATCTTGAGTGTGGAACTGCAGGAATTCATTCCAAAAGACAAGGATGGCAAGGCTGCGCGCGGTTTCGTCCGGGCTGAGGAGCATACCAATTCGATTATTATCCAGGCAACACGCGCGGACATTGACAGGTTGGTGCCCATTATAGAGCTCATTGACCAGCCGAGAAAACAGATAAATATACGGGCAAATATTATTGAGACCACCAAGTCAATGGCCAGGGAACTCGGTATACAGTGGGGCGGAATGTTTAAAAAACGACTCAACAGCAATAATCTGTGGGTTACGCCGGGCAGTTCCCCCACGAGCACCGGAACAGGCACAATCACCGATCCTGTAACCGGAGGATATACCCCCGCTCTTGGCAACCCCGGGCTCAGCGGGCAGGGTTTTGGGGTCAATTTTCCAGCCTCCGGCATGCAGACTGTTGGGGGAGCAGCAGCCCTTGGACTTATGTATGGGACCCTCGGCGGCAATATTCTTGAACTCCAGCTGCAGGCCCTTCAGCAGGACGGCAAGATAAACATAATCTCAAGCCCTTCCATAACAACGCTCGACAACAGCAAGGCCTATGTGAAAAGCGGAGAAAAGGTGCCGTATGTTTCCACATCTACTTCAGGCGGAAGCACTTCTCAAACTGTTCAGTTTGTTGACGCAGTCCTCAGTCTTGAGATAGTCCCTCATATCATTGACGGCAAGAACCTGAAGATGGAGATTGTTTTAAAGAAGGATGAGGTAGACATGAGCCAGGCAGTGCAGGGCAATCCCCTCATAACAACCAAGGAGACCCGGACCCGCCTGATTATAGAGGACGGTGAGACCATAGTCATATCCGGTCTTACAAAGCAAAACACCACCAACACCAACACCGGCGTCCCGGGTCTCAAGGATATACCGCTTCTTGGATGGCTTTTCAAGGGCGAATCCAGGGATGATACAACGCAGGAAGTGCTGATTTTCATTACCCCGCACATCCTGCCGCAGAAAACGGCCGATGTGAGTAAGGATAGCACAAAGGAATAAAGGACCATGGACTATTTCAGGATACTGAATCTCAAGAAGGAGCCTTTTTCAAACTCTCCTGATCCGGAACTCTTTTACCCCTCGCGCAACCATGTGGAATGTTTGCAGAGGCTTGAGATGGCTATTCGTCTCAGGAGGGGATTGAACGTGGTGCTCGGGGAGGTCGGCACCGGCAAGACCACCCTGTGCAGGAAACTCATACAGCAGATTTCGACCTCTGCGGGAAAAGAAGATATAGAACTGCACCTTGTCCTGGACCCTTCCTTCTCCAGGCCGATTGAGTTTCTATCCTTTATAGCGGGCGATTTCGGTCTGGGCAAGCCTGACAATGCCATGACCGATTGGCGTTTAAAAGAAGAGATCAAGAACTATCTTTTTGCAAGAGGGGTGGAAGAAGGCAAGACAGTGGTCCTTCTTATAGACGAAGGTCAAAAGCTGCCGGATTTCTGTCTCGAAATATTGCGCGAGTTTCTCAATTATGAGACTAATGATCGCAAGCTGCTCCAGATTGTCATCTTTGCCCAGGAAGAGTTCAGGGAAAAGATCAATGAGCAGGACAACTTCGCGGACCGGATCAATTTGTGTTATTCCCTGACACCTCTTGGTTATAGGGAAACCTGCCGTATGGTCGAGTATCGCATAAGCCGGACCAGCGAAAATGGCGCGGCCAAGCGCCTCTTTACCCTGCCGGGTCTTGTCGCCCTTTACAAGGCAACGGGCGGTTATCCGCGCTCCATAAATATGCTGTGCCATCATGTTGTCCTTGCCCTGATAATACAGAACCGCGTGAAGGCAGGCTGGTCTTTGGTCAGGTCATGTGCCGGGAGGCTTTCCCTGGAACACCGCATGACCATGAAGCCCCGGCCCGTTTTTGTAACGGCAATGCTGCTAATCTTGCTGCTGGCCACGGTATTGATGACTGACGCCGTATCCATATCGAAATGGTTTTCTGCAGGTCCCGCTGTTGTCCGGCCGATGAAGACGGCAGTGATGGCCTCAGTCCGACCCGGGATTGACAACCATGAATCAATCCCTCCGTCTGTTCTCGGACAGTTAAGCATGCAAAACGGGACAAACCTGACACGGATTTTTAATGATGTTTTTGGGTCCCCGGGTCCGGATGCCTTTAAGAAATTTGTGAGCGCTAACCCTCGCATTGTGGACATTGACCTTGTGCAGACAGGTGAAGCCATCACCTTTCCGGCCCTCCCCGCCCCCTTGTCCCAGCGGGCCAAAGTGACGGGGAGGGCCTGGGTGCAGCTTGCCCGGCTGAAGACCCTGCCGGAGGCCTATTATCAGTATAAAAAGTATTCCAGCGCCTCCCACGAAGTTATGTTGTTCCCATACCGGAACAAGCGGGAGGGGATGGTATTTGCACTTTTGATAAAAAGGCCATTTCCGGACAGGGGCGCTGCACAGGCGGCAATTGCAGAGCTCGGAGTAGATAATATCAAAGACGTTTTGGTCCTCGATAATTGGGACAGCGACACTATCTTTTACCACTGGTTGAGAGACAGGTCATGATAATAAAGAAGCGCCTTGGAGAGATGCTGATTGAAAGCAAACTCCTGACCGCTGAAAAGCTTGATAAAGCCCTGACCGATCAGAAGCACTCAGATCTGAAACTCGGACAATATCTTGTGCGGCAGAACATTGTCTCTGAGATGCAGATTGTTGATATGCTGTGCGTACAATTGAAGATCGGCAGGTATCATCCGGACAAGTTTTCAATAGACCAGGGTCTGTCCAATCTTGTTTCCTATGAAACGGCCCAGAAATATCAGGTTGCGCCCTTGCTGAAGAAGGGACGTCTCCTTACCGTTGCGATGTGCGATCCCCTGGACATTAATGCGATGGACACCATAGAGGTGCTGTCAAACAGCGAGGTGCAGCCGGTCGTCTGTACGGAAATGGAGTTGGCGAGCCTGCACAGGGCTATCTATGCACAGGCCGGGCTTGGTGAGTTTGTGGATGGTCTGGAAGGGGCCGAAGACCTTGCCTTTGAAAAGGCGGAGGAGCAGTCCGAGGATATCCAGGTAGAGGCGATACAGAGCGGCGCCATGAATACCCCGATGGTCATACGGCTTGTGAACTCCATCTTTGCCAACGCGATCCATGAAAGGGCGAGTGATATTCATATAAGCCCCCAGCAGAACACCATGCAGATCAGGTACAGGATAGACGGAAAACTCCAGGGCATGCCGGTGCCCCCCAAGTCCATGTTTCTTGCAATGGTGGCCCGCATCAAGATACTGGCTGACATGGATATTACCCAGTCAAGAATACCACAGGACGGTCGGTTCTCTCTCAAACTCGGCAACAAGGTCATCAACGTGCGCGCCTCCACCGTGCCTACCATTCACGGCGAGAACCTTGTCATGAGACTGCTGGATACCAGCGGGGGCATCTTCACCCTGGACCGGCTCGGCATGTCCTCAGCCGACGTGCAAAGGATAGGCAGCATCATCAACAAACCTTACGGCATGGTATTGAGCACCGGGCCTACAGGCAGCGGAAAGACGAGTAGTCTTTATGCCATTTTGCAGGAAATCAATAAGCCGGACGTTCATATAATCACGCTGGAAGACCCTGTGGAGTACAAGATGGAAAGCATTCGTCAGATACAGTTAAATATTAAGGCCGGAATGACGTTTGCCGGCGGGCTAAGGGCAATCCTTCGTCAGGACCCCGATGTCATAATGGTCGGGGAGATACGTGACAGTGAGACTGCCTCCATAGCTGTCAGGGCGGCGCAGACAGGGCACCGACTGCTCAGCACCATGCATACAAATGACGCTGCCGGCGCTGTTTCGCGGCTCATTGATATGGGCATCGAACCCTTTCTTGTCTCTTCCGTACTTCTGGTGTCTTTTGCCCAGAGGCTCATCAGGACCATTTGCCCGTACTGCCGGGAACCGTATGAGCCGCCTGCCAAGGCCGTTGCTGCCTGGGGACTGGATAAAGTGAAAGATGCTGTTTTTATGCACGGCAAAGGTTGCCAGCAGTGCATGCAGACAGGGTTCAAGGGGAGGACCGGTATTTTCGAGGTGCTTGTCAATGATGAGGCCATACAGGAATTGATACTTAAAAAGGCCTCGGCCCAGGATATTACCCGAGAAGCGATCCTGTCGGGCAGGATGAGGACCCTTCAGCAGGACGCAGCCGACAAGGTTGCCAGGGGCATAACCACACTGGAAGAAGCCGAGGCCTCGGTGATTTCATAAATGGCGACATATATTTATAAAATCCCACCTAACCTCCCTTTTCCAAAGGGAGGTATCATACCCCTCTTTGGAAAAGAGGGGCGAGGGGAGATTTTAAAGTAAAATGGCTACTTATTCCTATCAGGCAATAAACGTCTCCGGCAAGACCGTAAAAGGCTCGCTCGATGCATATTCGATTGAGGCTGCTGAAGAATCGCTATCCTCGGGCGGGATGATACCTGTTCAGGTAGCGGAGGTAAAGGCAAAAGAGGCTTCTTCTTCCGGCGGACAGAGTCGGAGATCCGGTTCAAAGGTGAAACCTTCGGACCTGATACTATTTTCAAAACAGTTTCGTTCGATGTTCCATGCAGGCATCCCTCTCCTGCGCCTTTTGGAGGTGCTGGAACAGCAGTCTGAGAGCCATGTCCTGAAGAGGATTTCCATGGCAATCAAAGAAGATATAGGACAGGGGGCGTCACTCAGGGATGCCATGGCCAAACACCCGGCCGTGTTTTCTCCGCTTTATTGCGGCATGATCAATGCCGGAGAGATTAGCGGCAATGTGCCTGAAGTGCTGGACAGGCTGACGTATATACTGGAGCATGAAGACAAGGTAAAGTCGGATATCAAGTCTGCGATGCAGTATCCCAAGGTTGTCGTAGTCGCCCTCGGCATAGCGTTTTTTGTCCTTCTCGGTTTTGTAATACCTAAGTTTGCAGCCATATTCGCCAAGGCAAACCTGACGCTTCCCTTGCCCACCCGCATAGCCATACTCTTGCACCACTATCTCATCGGATACTGGTATGTAATGCTGGGCAGCGCCGCAGGGATATTTATCGGGCTTAAACTTTACTTTAAGACAGACAACGGGCTGTTTGTGAAAGACTCTTTTTTGCTCCGTCTGCCGATCTTCGGCCCTTTGTTTATCAAGTCGGCCATGTCGCGGTTCTCCAGTATATTTGCTATACTTATATCAAGCGGAGTGCCGGTGATGGAGATCATGAAGGTCCTCGCCGATACAATAGGCAATTCGGCCATAGCCCGCGCGTTTGTTTCCATCAGCTCCCAGATGGAAGAGGGCAAGGGCATCTCAGGACCGCTGGCAAAGGCAAAATTGTTTACCCCAATGGTGGTCAACATGGTAGCCATTGGAGAGGAGTCGGGCAACCTTGAGGGAATGCTTCAGGAAATAACAAAACATTACGACGAGGAGGTGACACATGCAGTGCACAGGCTTGCAGATCTGATAACACCAGTGCTGACGGTGGCCCTGGCCGGGGTAGTGGCCTTCTTTGCCTTGGCAATATTTATGCCAATGTGGGACTTGACAAAGATGGTCAAACACTAATACATTTATAGCAATAAGCAAACAACAAAACAGGAGGGTTTTATAATGAAACAAATGAACAATGTTCTCAGAAACCAGAAAGGTTTCACACTTATTGAAATTATCTCGGTGCTGGTAATCCTCGGCATTCTGGCTGCCGTAGCGATCCCTAAGTATATGGATTTGCAAACCGAAGCGCAAAGTAAAGCGAAGCAAGGGGCATATGGCGCGGCAGCATCGGCTGTATCTTTAACTTTTGCCCACCATCTGCTGACATATAGTTCGGCCCCTTCCGGCATTGTCTCCAATGGTTGGCAAGATAACGCTACCCCTCCTCATAATACTCCCATTGCCACTGATTTGGGCGATTTTAAAGTGACTACTTATTCCTTTGTCCCTGGAAATCCGGGGAAAGTTACCGTAGCTTTTACAAGCGGCAGCCCGAGCTGGTTTACCGACAACCTTACATATTCATTTAATATGCAATAACATTTCAGAAGACAGGTTTCATAGGGAAGGAATATGCTCTGTCCTTCCGTATTCCATGGCGTAACCTTAAAACCGAGGAGTGGTCTTATGTTACTGACAAAGCAAAGAGGCTTTACCCTCATTGAAATTATATGCGTATTGATAATTCTTGGCATTCTGGCTGTGATTGCCTTACCGAAGTATTTGGACTATCAGATGGAAGCTCAAAGAAAGGTTGTCCAGGCGGCCGTTGCCGCAGGCATAGCAAATATAAATATTGCAATAGCAAACTGTGCATCCAAAGGCAATACAATCATCGGTATCAAGCCTGACGGTACTATCTTATCAGAAGGCGGTTCAAGTTCCTGCGAAAAGGCCTCACAAAACATCGGAGATTTCAATGTTGAATACAGTGGGACTTTGCCGATCGTTACCGTGACGGTCACCAGCGGTCCCAAATGGTTTGACAAGAAAGTCATGGGAACCGAAGCCTTCGGCGGACAAAAGGACATTTCTTTCCGCTAAGCGAATCCGGCTCATCCTGTTGTATTGTGCGATTGATCAACCTCTTCCCTTTTTCCGCTTTCTTCAGCTCGCTTAATATCCTCGCAATGGCAGGTTCGACTGTAGGCAACTCTTTCTTTACAACCGACCACACTACTTTGTAATTAATCCCGAAATAGAAGTGTGTGATTTTATCTCTTGTCCTTGCCATGTCGGTCCAAGGTCACTATATTTCGCTCTTATTTTCGCTGGTATATTTTGGGAAGCTTCTCCGATATTTTCAATCTTGAAGGCAACAGCGCTTCTGGTCTTATCGTCATCGAGAAATGCCTTGCGTTTCATTTCTCCGACAAACTGCTTTATCTCAATCGTGAATCTGGTCGCTGTTTTTGGTATGCTCACGCGTACCCGCCATTCCATAATGTTTCCAGAAATTCCCCGTAGGGGATAACGATGATCCCATCCACATTCCTCAGGCGCGGCTCAAGGCACACGCAGATATAATGCTTCAGCTTTTTTTCCTCGGCAAGCGCACGCAGGGACTTGAGATCCTGGGCCGATACATTCTCCTTGGCCTTGACTTCCACTGCCGTGTGATCTCCGATAATGAAATCCACCTCAAACCCTGATGTTGAGCGCCAGTAGCTCAACAGCTCTCCGGACACATAATCGCTGTAGCTCAGGAGTTCGTACGGATAAATGGATAAATGGGGTCAGACTTAATTCTTGTTGTTACGTTTCTCGATACTCGTCAAAAATCTTGCCGCATTCTCCGTCAGTGCTTCCTTCGACCCCATATGCCGCGAGATCATTGCAGGGTCCTTATGGAGAAACGCACCTATATCCTTCCCCTTGTATCCATATTCACTTGCGGCTATGCTAAACAGTCTGCGGCACACGGCTATAGCTTTTGACCTGCTCCTGGAACGCATATTCTCCAGTGTAATGCCGTATTCCCGCTCAATCGCAACTGCCATTTCCTCAAGTGAATACTCCTGTTTCTTCCTCCTTTGCTCAACGCCCAATTTATGTTTGGTAATCGTCTCCTCCACAAAACCGCTGCCGCCCAGCATTCGCTGGTCCACCGTGCAATATACGTCTTTTTTTGAGATGACAATATCTTCTCCCATGAAAGATCGGTACATCTTTCGTGCGCTCCCCTCCGTTTGGCTGAACATCTTTAGGACAAGGCCGTTGTCCACCAGTTCTCCCTTGGCCGTATTGCTGACATATGCGCCGTGGCTGCTCCAGGGATAGCCATCAGGGCTCTGCGCTATTCGTGCCCTCACCGGATTCAGATGGATGTATTTAACCAGAGCAAGAAGATAAGCGTCTTTCTCGCAGAGAATTGACTTGTAGCGGCCCTGAAAGAGATGCCCTACGGTTTTATACTTCCTGTTGAAATACATGGTATAGCTTTGATTGATGCCCTGCAGTATTTTATTGAGCGGGATTTTCCCGGTCTCAATGAGCAGGTGAATATGGTTGGTCATGAGAACGTAGGCATAAAGCGCAAATTGATATCGAGATTTGTATCGCTGCAATATCTCAAGATAGATGCGATAATCATCGCCGGACCTGAAGACTTTGCGCTTCTGGTTTCCACGGACAATTACATGATAAAGTGCGCCTTCAAACTCGATGCTGGTCTTTCTGGCCATAAAGAAGATTATCAGAAGACAGGATTAATATGCAAGTATTAAGTCTGACCCCATACTCCCTTCAATTGTATTTATTGGATTAACATTGGGACACTAATAACCCAAGGTATCAATTGATTTACTCCAATGGATCAATTTTTTTCAGTTGCTTCTTCATTTGAGCGAGATGCCAATCTTCCCCTTTATTTTACCTCGCCTTTAGGACAATATCCATTCTCCATGCGCCTTAATAGCATCGTACATCGCATCCGGTGCCAGGTCAAGTTCTCCAGGCCATGTCACTGCGCCAAAGTCCACATAGACTTGGGCAAAAAACGCCTCGTCCTTAAGAGCCGAGAAAACTCCGGAAGACCGGCTTTCTACCCGACGCGACAAGTCTACATAACCTTCCGTGCCATCCATAAACATCACATGTAAACGATAGTCCGGCAAAGGCACGCATGAAGTGACGCGCCAAGGTGACCGGGGACTCAGTCCAAAGGTTCGATCTTGTGCGGTTGCTGCATTTTCTTGCATAACTCCCAATCCTCCATTAGTGCTTCGCGATGCTGCGAGGCCCACTCTGAAACCAGTGTCATCGCGCGTCGCGGCAAGTTTCCTTTGATGACAGTCAGAGTCCTTATATCTACCAAGCATTCAAATTCACCATAAACAGCATGAAAATGAGGAGGCGCATGTTCATCCCAAAACATTTGAATGATAATCCCATAAAACATGCTGATGGTCGGCATAGTTACCTTTTAACCCCGATTAATTGTCAAAAAACGGGCGCTGTCCCTATTTTCGCTGTACGCGTTCTATGCATACGCAAGTTTGCCTTTTGGCTGTGGTATCACACGATTCATTTTTGAGGCAGTCTCGATCCATTCAGAGATAATTAACTGAGCATTTTTAACAGCCTCTTCGTAAGTAAATCCGTCTGCCATACAACCCGGAAGTTCCGGAACTTCAGCGATGTAGGCTTCGTCTTCTTCACTCCAGTATACTATCAATTCATATTTAAACATCTTGCCCCTCCCTATGGAGTTTGTATTTAATTATCATGGTTCGCACCTGTTTGACCTGATATGATTTTGACTTACCGTCTTTCAGCGGCTGCAGGTTGACAATTTCAGCAATGCCATCCTTGGATAAAATATGATGATCACCTTTTATGCGGCAATCAAACCCTAAACTTGTCGGAAGTTTCTTTAAATCTTCAAAACGGATATTTTTATCTGAAAGCCCTGAAAGTATATTTTCTAATAGATCCTTAGCCATCCAAGAAAGTATAACAAAATGACAGTCTATAAATAAATGACGCATACCATGGAGCGACGTGAAGGGGAAGAAAGAGAATCGTCTCAATTATTCCTCTCGACGGCAGTATGTCAATAGTAAAGATTTGACCCCATGCATATACCACTTGTATTTCTGGTCAACCCATGCCCCTTGTGATGTTTTATCCTTGCAAATTGAAATCAACTGTTTTAATATACAAGCATGCTTTCCAGAAGGCTCCAGGATACTATAATAAAATCGCTGAAGACATACCCCGTTGTTGGGATCGTCGGCCCCAGACAATCAGGCAAGACTACGCTCGCAAAAGCCATACAGGTCGCTGTCCGGCAAGAAACTGTCTACCTTGACCTTGAGTTACCCTCAGACCAAAGCAAACTCCAGGACCCGGAACTTTATCTTTCTCGCCTCCCCAATGCGCTTGTCATTATTGATGAGATTCAACGTATGCCGTCACTCTTTCCGCTTTTACGGGCCCTTGTAGATCAACACAGGGTTGGGGGAAGATTCCTTATCCTTGGGTCATCGTCTCCACACCTTAGTAAGCATGCATCCGAAAGCCTTGCCGGCCGTATCATATATCACGAACTGACTCCGTTTTGCCTTGATGAGACAGGCTCCGGCGAGTTTCAAAATTTATGGTTCAAGGGTGGATATCCTGAAAGTTTTCTCCTGGCAGAGGGGGAAGAAAGTCATCTGTGGAGGGAGGCGTTTATTAAAACTTATCTTGAAATGGATCTGCCTCAACTCGGTGTTCATGTGCCGTCCGCTAATCTGAGAAGATTCTGGAGCATACTGGCCCACACCCACGGTCAGCTATGGAACGGCTCAAAAATGGCAGGCAGTCTGGGCATAACTGGACCTACGGCAAAAAAGTATTTAGATATTCTTGAAGATACCTTTATAGTGAGGCAATTGCAGCCTTATCATGCAAACGTCAAAAAACGACTTGTAAAGGCCTCCAAGGTATACATCAGAGACTCAGGCCTTTTGCATGCAATATTGGGGATAAGGTCCCTTGAAGACCTTTGGGGACATCCGGTGCTTGGCAGTTCATGGGAAGGGTTTATTATCGAACAGATCATAAGCTTGCTGCCAACAGACCGCCAGCCGTTTTTTTACAGGACTGCGGCGGGTGCTGAAATAGATCTGGTGCTTTGTAACTCAAGGGCTGATTGTATTGCAATAGAGATCAAATATTCATTGAGCCCACGTCTTGAAAGGGGTTTCAGGCACGCATATGAAGATCTTTCTTGTAAAAAGGGGATCGTTATTTATCCCGGAGAAGAATCCTATCCATTAGGAGACAATGTAATTACACTGCCCGTGAAGGATATCCTGAGGCTTTTGGAAATGATAACTTAGAATTGCCTTTCTTCTGAGTTCATCGTCGAGTCGGTTATTGGCGTCACAAAAGGAATGCAGTGTTGCCGACTTCATAGTTTGTCGAGTTCAACGGCTTGCCCCGTCTCCCATTGTCAAGAATTTTGTTATTCAAAGCTTTTCTCTTGACACTTTCTATTGATTGCATTTTTAAAACGGGCGATATATACTGTCGGTATAGATCACGGAGGTGGGTTATGCCACAAACAGCCAAGCTTTTTATGAACGGTCGTAGCCAGGCGGTTCGTCTGCCTGCAGAGTTTCGTTTTACAGGCCGGGAGGTTTTTATCGAACGGCAGGGAGATGCAGTGATTATCAAGCCGAAGCCGCTGGGCTGGGATGATTTCTTTGCCGGGCCATCGCAGGTGCCGGAAGATTTTATGGCTGACCGGAATGATCTTGTGCCGGAGAAGCGGGAGTTGTTCTAATGCGCTATATGCTGGACACAAATATCTGCAGCTACATACTCAAAAGACACCCACTTTCTGTCAAGGCCCATTTCGATCAGGTAGGACCAGAAGCTCTTTGCATTTCCGCGGTGGTATTGGCCGAGCTTTATCTTAAAATAGGGACGGCGACCGATTTCATTTATCTGGAATGGTTTCTATTTTGATAAAGTTTTTCATCTCCTGTATTGTGTGATTGAGCGAACGGAAAGCCAGAACTCTGAACAAGAAATAAAAGCATAAATAGAAACAACATCCCTATTTTCATCCACTATTTATTTTTTAATTCCCGATGTTCTTGATCGGGAATCTGGTTTTGCTGTTTTGGAGTGGACAAGACCGAGCAACCCGTCTATCGAAATGTCCTCGTCTAATATCGGCCAGTGTATACCATATCCCGAAGGCGAAATCTCACAAGTGTTTCTTTCATGTTCGGACGCCTGTTCAAGCGCTGATGAGATGTCTTTCAGTTTGAACTTACCGACCCCACCGTCAATGGTCAATATCATGATATTTTTTCATTGTTGCCTTCTCCTTTGAAACTCACCCCATTGTTGTTCAAAGTACTCAAAGTGTTCATATATGATTTGCTTTACCTCCCGCCTGTCCTTTGGGGAAAAGTTATAGCTGAAGGCTTCGTCGAGGTCGAAAGTATCCCTTACTTCTGTTGCTTTTTAATCTCTCTCACTATGTCTTTCACATCGTTGCCGGACAGCCACAGACCCCTTTCCGCCGTATAGTCGCCACTGCCGGTCTCGTACTGCTGAATGAATCGCGCCATACCGAGAGGCCCCAACTCCTTGGCCAGAACTTTCAATCCTTGTTTTCTTATTCCAGAGGGATTTAATGTTTGTACGTTCATTTGTTTATTGCCTCCATCAGCCATACCACAGGATTTTCAAGTCTTACCTTCAAAGCCCTTGTCTTTATGGCTGTTCTTAATAGGTGATCGTCTGTTGTCAACAACACATCGGCCTTTGCATGTTCGGCACACGCAATATGAAGAGCGTCGTAAGGTTTAAATCCGAATGATTCCAGAGCGCATGCCCGCTTCTCAACAGCATCAGTTACGGCTATAACCGGCTGAAGCATTGAACTTAATATGGAAACTTTTTGTTTCTTGTCGTCATCCGGAATTTTCGATATCTCCACAGCCACAGCTTCACTACCGACTAATCGCCAACGCCTCTCCTGCCGACTGCGCTGCATGATCGTCAAAACAGCCTCAGATTCAATACGCACCCTGTCGTGAGAGTGGTCATCGAACGGTCTGCTCAAACAGCACACATCAAGATAAATATTAACCATACGTTATTTTCAATAAGTTCAATGTTTGCTTTTAGCATACCAAAGCATACGGAGGATGTCAAAAAAAACGAAAAAGAAGGGAGGACGACGTAAAAGGGAAGAAAGAGAAGCGACCCGGTTATTCCCCCACATGTCAACAGTAAAGATTTGACCCCCTCTCTCTTTGACTGACCCCCTCTCTCTTTGACACTATTGTTGTTTATGGGTAAGAGACATCCTGTATCTGACCGCCGGTGCCGCTGCTGCTGCCGGTGGGGCCGGTGCCGATGGCGAAATCGTCGAACCAGACATGGTTCTGTACATTATTCCCCAGAGCGCCAAAGGCCACTTCCGGAGGAAAATTGTCAGTGGATGATGAGAAATCAGCAGTAGCAGTAGCTCCACTACCGCCCCCTCCACTAATAGTGACTGTCGGAGCGGAAGTGTACCCGCTGCCTGCGTTATTAAGAGTTATTGTTCTTACTTGATTGCCTTGGACATTAGCAGTAGCAGTAGCTCCACTACCGCCCCCTCCACTGATAGTGACTGTCGGACTGGAAGTGTACCCGTTGCCGCGGTTAGTAACAGTTATTCCTGTAATACCTGAGGTTTGATTATATTCAGAAATATTCGTAAGAAAGTCCGTGGTACAGATAACTGTATTGCCGTCGGCCGTCGTGCCTAATTGATAGTTGTTCGAATTCCAGCCAGCTCCGGTGTTGGAGGTGCTGAAAGTGATTGTCGGAGCGGATGTGTACCCGCTGCCGCCGTTAGTAACATTAACCGCTGTGACGTGTCCGCCTGAGACAGTAGCTGTGGCTGTGGCATTACTGCCGCCCCCGCCGCTAATATTGATTGTCGGAGCGGATGTGTACCCGCTGCCGCCGTTGGTAACATTTATTGCCGTGACACTGCTTGAGACAGTAGCAGTAGCTATAGCTCCACTACCGCCCCCGCCACCAGTAAAACTGATTGTTGGAGCGGATGTGTACCCGCTGCCGCCGTTGGTAACATTTATTGCTGTGACACGTCTGTTTGGTGGGCCTGAAACAGTAGCAGTAGCTGTGGCCCCACTACCGCCCCCGCCGCTAATATTGACTGTCGGAGCGGATGTGTACCCGCTGCCGCCGTTGGTAACATTTATTGCTGTGACACTGCTTGAGACAGTAGCAGTAGCTATAGCTCCACTACCGCCCCAATCGACGAGGGTAAAATAATCGTTCTGGGCAGTTGTGCCTCCGTTAGCAGGCGGCCAGTTGACGCTGCCCCTCGGATTGCCGAGCCTCGTGCTGTCGGTCGCGGTCGTATTGCCTGAACCGATCGCGTTTGTGGCGTAATAAATCTGGATTTCATTGACCCTTGCGGCTGAAAAATTACTGCAGTATGAAGAGCCCGACGGCTTTTCTGCAATCCTCACCAGTACCGTTGACCAGTCCGGCAAAGGGTTCATGGCAGCCGGAAGCTGATAGTAGACGATTGTTCGAAAACCGCTGGCACCGGCTGCCGCGTCCTTCCAGAAAACGAGATAAGGTGTTTGTGTTGCAAGCGAGCAGTTGGAGGTATGCTGATTATCACAAGAGGTACCACCATAAATGTCTAAAGTGGAATCATTATAGTTAAACAGATACACAAAAGAGGCCCCAAAGCTGATATTGGTGCCGCTGCCATCCGGGTTTGGATGTCTGCGAAAATACAGACCCGCTGCATAGCCTATATTAGAACTGACCGCAACCTTGACCTGCTCATCGTAACTCAACCCGTTGTCCATTGACCACAGCGGCTGCAACACGCTTTTTATCGGACTGCTTGCGGGGATTACGACCAAGCCATTGTCGGCTCCGGAAGCCAGTAACGCGGTGCCGCCCCCCGGCACATGAGTTGTGTCGACGCTGAGGTCCCCATGGACCAAATTGGAGCGTTGATCGGTGTTCCAATTATTCGTATTAGCACCTGTATCAACAGGAAGATTGGGATTGGTCTGAGGAGTCCCCCCCGACGAGGTTACTATCGTAGATGCGACTGCCCTTTTCGTTTTACGTGATGGCGTGGGATTGACTATGCCTACAGCAGTAATTTTGTAAGAGCCGCCGCCATTGTCTATCACTGAAGTAAAGGTGAATTGCTGGCCCGACGACAGGGTAAATGTCGGCTGGGTTAGAAGGGCGAGTTTGTCGGGCGCCGTGGCAGCGTAGCGCTCGGCTGATTCAGCCAGGTAGTAAGCCTGCAGGTTGTCGTTTTTGAAGAGGCCCGTGGAGGTTGAGCCTGTGGTCAGGTAATAGGTTGCGGTGGTTGCAGCGGATAAGATAACCATGGTTATGATCAGTCCGATCATCAGTGCGCCTTCCTGTGCCGTATTTTTCTTGTCTGATATCATTGTCATCTCTTTCTCCTTATGCAGCAGGCAACGCTATGGGTCTGGGCACAACACGTATCTTAAATGGAATCGGCGGACCGTCCGTGCCTGTGAGACTGAAGTTCAACTCTATTATTCTGCTTGTTGTGGTGTTCCAAGTAGCCTGTATCGTCACATTGTCATACTTATCGAAATAGGTCAGCGAAAAACTGTTTACATTGTCAACGAGTATATCGCCGTCAAGCAGTATGTTATTGGCGGAATATGACAGTGTATGGGTACCTGCATGGGGACCTGTGTTGTATACGTAAACAAGAGTTGAATTGTTCCCCGATGTGACGTTGTCTATCATGTGCAGCTCTATTTCGAGCCTCGTCAGGGCAACCTGCGCCTTGAGTGCTGTTGAGGCGTTCTTTTGCGTGAAGACCAGGCCTTCGGTCACCTTTACAATCCCCATGCCTGCAACGGCAAGAATAATCCCGCTGATCACGAGGACTATGATTATCTCAATCAGGCTGAATCCTTTATCTTTCTTTCTCACGTTCTCCGCCTTTTGTCCATCATGTTGAAGAATAATGAAACAGCGCCGTCAGTGTATTGCCGAAGCTGTCTTTAATAGTCACTTTCAGAAGATTATTTGCAGGACTGCCGCCCGTATCAGGCTGTTCCTGATTGCCGGCATCGAATTTTATGAAATGGTTGTCAATAACCGTATATTGTCCGTATAAATTGTTCTGGGTTGAACCCTCGGTTCCAATCCCCGATTGGATGGTGAGCAGATTTGAAGTAGTCTTACTGTATGTGTTCAGATAATCGGCAGTGATATTTTCCATCACGTTCTGGAGCTGTATTGTGCTGCCCAGACGAATCAGCGGGGCCGCGCTTTGGGTTATGGCAGATCCGAAATAGGTATAGAGCATGGTGGCCAAGATGGAAATAACAACAATGGTGACGATCACCTCGATCAACGTAAACCCGCTTTCGCTTTCTCTGCTGTTGAGGAAGATAACCCCTCCCATCCTCCCCTTACCGCAAGGGGAGGGTACTCTATCGCCCCCTCTTACGATAAGAGGGGGAAGGGGGGAGTTATGATCCCCAGGGGTTATAGGCTCAGCATGCCTCATTGTATAAAGCCTGTATTCTGTGTTACGTTTGCATAGGCTGTCTGGCCGCCGCCGGTAAGGGTAATGGTTATGTTGGCGGCTCCCGGACTTCCCCAGTTGTCAAAATTTATCGGCAGATTTGGTGATATTGTAGCGGATATGCCGGAAGCAAACTGATGGGTGACGGAGCTATCACCGGGAAGATAAGGAAGAGTTGCTGGACAAGTGGCGCCGGTACAGGTAAGTGTATATGAGGTGCCGCTCACAGTGATGCCCCAGGTGTTTGAAGAGGTATCGCCCATAGCCCTTATTTGGGCTAATCTGAGATTGTTCTTCAATATCTCGGCCTCCGAGATGACGCTGTAGGAGTCGGTGGAAGAGAATTTCATGATAGCCACTGCCGCGATAATGCCGATTATCACCAGTACAGAAATCACTTCCATCATGGTGAATCCACGATTGCCGGTTGTCGTCTCATTAAATAGGTTCATGGTTCCTCATGTGATTGCCGATCCTGCACATTAAAAAAATCAGACGGGTCATGGTGCACGTACACCCCGTTGCTCAATACACACTTATATATTTGTAATATACCATATTTTCCCTTTGAGTAATAGGGAACAGACGGGCAACTGTCAAGGCAACACGGGACAATACCCATAGGGTGCGATATCGAGAGACTTGAACCTTCTTTAGTTTCGCAAGTCTATCATCCTTTTTCTCACTATGCGGAGAAAGCTCCTAAATGCCTCTTGCGGATTGTCCGGCAGCCGGCTCTCAATAACGTTATCCTGATTTCCATCATGACAATGTTTGGGGAACGTCTTAACCGAAGACCACTTCAGATGGGGCGCATTATCGTGACGATATATCATGTTCCTGATATCGGTTTGCTCCCAGTGGAATGAGAATTCACCTTCCAAAGAATACCAGATATCTATGAAAGTACCGTCAATCAGCCTTAAGCGGAGTTTTCGCGCCCTTCCTGTATAACTTGAAATAATCTCACTGTCTGCGATTATTTCACTGTACTCTCTGTCGGCTATTTCCTTAAGCTGCCTGTAGCATTCTGATATCAAGCTCTATTTCCCCGATTCCGGCTTCGATATTCTTTATCTCAATCAGGTCTTCCCACGCCGGGTGCTCCGGGACAGCGCCGGTTTTAATTTTCTCTTCCAGGTCATTTACGGTCTCAGCCTCATAGCGTGCGAGTATTTCAAGCCGTTCAATCTGAAGGGCTCTTTTTTTCTCCTTCATTGCAAGGGCGGAACCCAATTTGATAAATTCTTCCTGAGAGAGGGAATATTTTCTCGAAAGCTTTTCGATAGTTTCCATGCTTGTCATAATAACACCTCCTCTTTTGATCCACTGCAAATCATATCAGATTTGTCCAGCCCCCCCCCCGGCAGTTTAGACATGCGCCGCAACTTCTACATAGCGCGACTCTTTGCCTTTCCCCAATTCTTCAACGGTTTCAAGATATGATTGTATGGCATCCCGGATGTTGTCAAGCGCACCCTCTTCCGTCGTTCCCTGAGACCAGCAACCCGGCAACCCTGGAACCCACACGGAATAGCCCTCGTCCGTTTGTTGGATATTTACCTTGTATCTCACTATTAACCTCCAGTCAAGAAGTATATCAATTTGGTTTTCATGTCTGGCGCGTGACTCTTAACCTCCATGATCTTATTATATCATGTAGAACACTTTCAGTCAGCTTCAAAAAGGGGGCGAACGCACTATGTGCCATAAGCATCCATTTTCCGTCATGCCCGAAGGTTTTTATCGGGCATCCAGGAGCAAAAGAGCTGGATTCCCGCTTACAAACTGCGGGAATGACGTTTCCCATGCTGTTTTTTTTGATTCATAATTGCTTTTTTGTCTGATTAGTTTCGATTTTATGCATAGTGCGTTCGCCCTGGCTTCAAAAAGGGGTCACTATGTGTTTCGTGACAAGCCCAATGTTTGTTATTGAATTTATACCTGTTTTCAGGTAGACTATTTCCTAAAGATGGTACTTATGGCTACGGCGATACGTGGTGTTTAAAGGCCTTTTCATTGCGGTGGTATCAGTTAACTGCCTGACGGTAATTATGAAATCATGGAAAATAATGTTCAGGATAAGATAGCCGGGAGGAAATTATGAAGATCTTTGTTGTTGCACTATTGCTGCTAATGATCTTTGCAGTCTCAGGTTGTGGAAATGGCGGGCCGGCCCCGGATGGCTCTGCGATTACCGTAGAGCCTGCAGCCCCTACTCCGGTAGCGGATAATTCCGACAATATTACAACTCACACCCAGTCTTTCACCATATCAGTAATAAATTCCTCCGGCTTTTCTGTTGGAAATACGGATATCACTGTTTCTTTTCCTTATGCCGCACCTGACAATAGCAGCTATGTACAATTTTATGACGGCAATACGCCTGTAAATTCACCGTTTAATACTAAAACCAACGGCGACGGGATTTACACTTTACGTTTTGACTACAAGTCAGGTAGCGGATTGAATTATGCCGGCGATTTGCAGGTTACCTCCGGTCCTGCATCCGCCAGTGTGCCTTTTAGCGTGACCGGCACAGGCAGTTCAACCATCAGTAGCATCCAGATAACCCCTCCTTCATTTCTTCGACATGACAACTCCACTACAATCACAACACGCACAACGTATTTATATATTGTTACCCAAAATGCAACTGGTGGGCCTATGGCAAATCAGGGCATTATAATATCCTATCCGTATGCCGTGCCTGACAATGGTACGGGATATGTTCAATTTTATAATAAAGACAATGTTAGTGTGAATTCTCCGTTTACCGCTGTAACCGACAACAGCGGATTATACACATTGCGTGTTGATTATCGGTCTGGCGGGGGGCTGAGTTATAGCGAGGACCTGCAGGTCGTTTCAGGGTCGGGGACTTTATCCAACACAGCGACCTTTGGTGTAGACACGGCTGCGCCGTAAACGGTAACGGCAAATGTCAATCTTGACCATTAATTAAGATAAGATGCGATGACTTTCAACCGGTTCGGAAAAGAACTTCTCAAGAGAGATACCGCTTTCGCCTATGATTAACGATTTAGCGCGGGGATATTTTGAGCAAAAAACCTTCATGCCGGACATCCTTCCGCTTCGCCCGCTAAGGATGAGGCTATATGCATACAGGGCGAACGCACTATGCATAAAATCGAAACTAATCAGACAAAAAAGCAATTATGAATCAAAAAAAACAGCATGGGAAACGTCATTCCCGCAGTTTGTAAGCGGGAATCCAGCTCTTTTGCTCCTGGATGCCCGATAAAAACCTTCGGGCATGACGGAAAATGGATGCTTATGGCACATAGTGCGTTCGCCCTGTATATGCATAACCTTTTCTTGACATTTTGTCACGTAATTCTTACAATGTAATACATGAAGGTAATTTTGGACGCAGACTGTTTGATTAAGCTCACTAAATCCAGGCTTAAGGAGACGGTCTGCAAAAACTTTTCAGTAGTTATCCCGATGTATGTTAAGCAGGAAGTTGTGGACAATGCAGGAGAGCGGCCTGACTCCGTCATAATCGGGGAGAATATTGAAAAACAACTATTGAGTGTGGACAAATCCGTAACAGTGGCAGCCAAGGGTGAAGATGCTGCATTGTCGCTATATCAGCAAGGTGGATTTGATGCAGTATGCAGCGATGACAAGAAATTCATAAGAAAATTACGCCTTCTGGATGTTCCGTATATAACGCCCTCAGTGTTCATCGTCATCTTGTTAAAAGATGGAACTTTAACGGTAGGGTCGGCAATGGAGAGGCTGGAGGATTTATCGCCTTTTGTGAGCGACGATGAATATCAAACTGTTAAGCTGGTACTTGAGAATTGGAGGCTGCAATGAAAACAAAGTCAATACGAATCCCGGAGGAAATACTATCCGCCATTGAGATCGTTAAAAACGAAGAAAAAATAGAAGAATCATCAGCCATGAGGAAGCTTATCAGAATAGGTTTCGAAACGTACCTGGGGAACCTTTACAAGCAAGGAAAGATTACTCTCAGGGAAGCTGCAAGGCTTCTTAGCATCGACCAGATAGAGGCGATGGACCTCTTTCTGGAAGCCGGAATCAAAGGGAACCTTCTTGCTTCTGATGTGCTCTTGTCTCTTAAGAAATTCGGAGTGTCGGCGAATCGGTGATAAGGAAGGTGAAGAAATGAACAAACGGATTCTGGTCACAGGCGGAGCGGGCTTTTTGGGCAGCCATCTTTGTGAAAAGTTGCTGCTTGGCGGGCATGAGGTGTTATGCCTTGACAACTTCTATACCGGCAGAAGGGCAAACATAGCGCATCTGCTCAATAATCCGGCCTTTGAGCTCATGCGTCACGATATATGCTTTCCGCTTTATGTTGAGGTTGATGAGATATATAACCTTGCCTGTCCGGCCTCCCCTGTCCATTACCAGTTTGATCCTGTCCAGACCACCAAGACGAGCGTGCACGGCGCCATAAACATGCTTGGGCTTGCAAAGAGGGTGAAGGCCAGGATACTTCAGGCCTCAACCAGCGAGGTGTACGGAGACCCCATGACGCACCCGCAGACAGAGACATACTGGGGCAATGTCAATCCCATAGGCCCAAGGAGCTGCTACGATGAGGGCAAGCGGTGCGCTGAGACACTGTTTTTCGATTACCGCCGCCAGCATGGGCTTAAGATAAAGATTGCAAGGATTTTTAATACCTATGGCCCGAGGATGCTCCCAAACGACGGCAGGGTGGTCGGCAATTTCATTGTCCAGGCATTAAAGGGAGAAGATATAACTGTTTATGGGGACGGGAAGCAGACGAGAAGTTTTTGCTATGTGGATGACCTGATTGAGGCCTTGGTCAGGCTCATGAATACACCGGATGATTTTACCGGCCCGGTCAATACAGGCAACCCGGATGAATTCACAATACTGGAACTTGCAAAGCAGGTGATAGCATTGACGGACTCCAGGTCATTGATTGTCCACAAGCCATTGCCCAGTGATGATCCAACCCGGCGCAGGCCCGATATAAGCCTGGCAAAAGAGGCGCTGGGCTGGACACCGAAGACAGACCTGCAGGACGGCCTGAAGAAGACCATCGGGTTTTTCCAGGAGTTGTTAAGGAAATAGGGCAAGGAAGGCGGCGGCGTTTCTGGTAAGGTCACCGGTTGTGAGTCCGGAAGATACTGCTACACCGTCCGCCCCGGCCCCCAAAACCAGCCCTGCATTATCAACCTTTATACCACCTATTGCAATGACGGGTATGCCGACTGCCTGTTTTATAGCCCTGATTGGGTCCACACCCTGAATTGCACCCACGTCTTTCGTATCAGTAGGAAATATGGAGCCAAAACCGATGTAGTCTGCTCCGCCCTTTTCAGCCTCAACAGCCTCGGCAACATTATGTGTGGATATCCCGATTATCCTCTTGCCCATTATCTTGCGCGCCTCGCTGAGCGGCAGGTCCTCCTGCCCGAGGTGGACCCCGTCGGCATCAACAGCCAGCGCTATATCCGTACGGTCGTTAATTATCAGGCGGGCGTTATATCGGCCGGTGACTTCTCTGAGGCGAAAGGCGATGGCATATAACTCTTTAGCAGTGCGGTCCTTGTCCCGGTACTGGACCCAGCGCACACCAGCCTCAAGCACGGAGCAAACCATTTCTTCAAGTGCGGATATGGAGAGATTATTTGGGGTAATGAAGCATATTGAGTGTTTCATAATCGAAAGGGTAAATCTCCTATTCCCCCTTAGAAAAGGGGGTGAGGGGGTTGTAAAACACTTATTGACTAAAAAAACAACCCCCTGTCTCCCCCTTTGTTAAGGGGGAATTAAACAGGTTGCTCTATCTATTGTAAGTGATGATTGTTTCTGTGCTGTCTGAACGGATAAGATTTCACTATAAATAATAAGGCGATTAGATGTCTCTAAGACGCCTCGACTTTTTCATCCGGCGCCTCAGCGGGCCTTGGCTTTTCCACCTCAGGATGCAGCATCTTTTCAACAAGATCGGTATTGAAATTGCCCTTGAGAAAGTCGGGGTTGTTCAGGACTTTTTTGTGAAAGGGTATGGTTGTCCTTATGCCTTCGATAATAAACTCATCCAGCGCCCGCTTCATCCTTGAAATGGATTCCTCCCTGTTCTTTCCACGCACAATCAGCTTGGCTATCATGGAGTCATATTGGGACGGCACCACCCAACCGGAGTAGGCCGCAGTGTCAACCCTCACGCCGGGCCCTCCGGGCGGGACGAAAAGGGTTATCCTGCCGGGGGAGGGTATAAACTTTTCAGGGTCCTCGGCATTTATCCTGCATTCCATGGAATGGCCGGACGGTTTTATCTGGCTCTGTTTGTAAGAGAGGGGCAGACCGGCCGCTATCTTTATCTGTTCCTTTATGATGTCCACGCCGGTTATCTCCTCTGTGACGGGATGCTCCACCTGCACCCTGGTGTTTATCTCCATGAAATATATATTCTGGTCCTGGTCCACGATAAACTCTATTGTGCCGACGTTTTTGTACTTCAAAGCCTTTGCCGCCTTGACCGCCAGTTCACCGAGCTTTTTCCTGAATTTCTCCGTGACTATAGGAGAGGGCGACTCCTCAATCAGCTTCTGATGGCGTCTCTGCACCGAGCAGTCCCGCTCGCCGAGGTGAATTACATTGCCCTTTCCGGCGGAGATAATCTGTACCTCCACATGCTTAATGGAAGAGAGGTACTTTTCAACATAAAGTTCGCCGTTTGAGAATGCCGCAACCGCCTCTCTCTGGGCCATATGAAAGGCCTGGATCAGTTCAGACTCCTCCGAAACAATCCTCATGCCTCTTCCGCCCCCGCCGGCTGAGGCCTTGAATATCACCGGGAAGCCTATCTTCTTTACGGCCTTGAGGGCGGCTTCTTCCGTCGTCACGGGACCGTCGCTGCCCGGGACAACCGGTATGCCTTTGCGTTTCATGATCTGGCGGGCCTTTGATTTGTCGCCTCCGGACCTTATGTTGTCGGAGGTCGGACCGATGAAGGTAATTCCCGAGGTTGCACAGGCCTCAGCGAACTGTGGGTTTTCAGACAAAAAGCCGTATCCGGGATGTATGGCCTCGGAGTCCGTTACCTCTGCTGCGCTCAGGACGGCCGGGATGTTGAGGTAACTGTAAGACGGGTTTGCAGGTCCGATACAAATGGACTCATCCGCCAGTCTCACATGCAGGGCCTCACGTTCAATATCGGAAAAAACAGCCACGGTCCTGATATCCATTTCCCTGCACGCCCGTATTATCCTTACGGCTATCTCGCCGCGGTTTGCTATCAGTATTTTCTTGAACAGTTTCATGAGAGGGCTATACCGGCTCGATAAGAAAGAGCGGTTCGCCGTATTCCACCGGATTGCTGTTTTCAACCAGTATCCTGACAACCACCCCTTCTATCTCGCTCTCAATCTCGTTCATAAGCTTCATGGCCTCGATGATGCACAGGACCTGCCCCTTTTTTACACGTGAGCCGACCTCAACAAAGGCCTCTGTATCAGGGGAGGCGGTCCTGTAGAAGGTGCCGACAATGGGCGATGTTACTGTAAAAAGCCTGCCCTCAAGATCAGCCTCTTCATCAGGTTCAGCAGCTTTAATCTCGCGCTTGTCAGTGGAGACGGTCGGAGGCATCTCCAGATGACCGTAAAATTTTTCCCGTTTTATCTTTACCTTGACCCCGTCTTTTTCTATTTGCAGTTCGGTTACGTCACTGTCCTTCAACAGGCCCATCAATTCCTTTAATTCTTCAAGTTCCATCATTACCTCCCAGCCTTACGGCTTCTGGGACAGTCCCTATTCTACGACTGCGCTTTGCTGCGTCCGTAAATAGGGACAGTCCCCTTATTCCTATTTTGTCTGCTATTTTACCTTTTCTATGTATTCCGAAGTCCTGGTGTCGATCCTGACGTTGTCTCCGATCTCTATATGAAAGGGGACCTTGACAGGGGCCCCGGTCTCAAGCACTGCGGGCTTGCTGCCTCCGGAGGCGGTATCGCCCTTGAAGCCGGGTTCGGTCTCAGCCACCCTGAGTTCTACAAACATCGGCGGCTCAATGGTTATGGGCTCGTCTTTGAAGTAGAGTATTTTGACCACCATATTTTCTTTTGTGAACTTTCTGGCGTCGCCGAATTGGGCCGTAGTGAGGGGCACCTGTTCATAGGTCTCGGTGTCCATGAAGTAATGGATCCCGTCCTGCTCATACAGGTACTGCATGTCCTTGTCCTCAAGCTGGGGCGAGTCGAATTTCTCGCCTGACCTGAAGGTGTCCTCAAGTACGCTGCCTGTCCTCAGGCTCTTCATCTTGGTCCTGACAACCGCGCCGCCCCTGCCCATCTTTACGTGTTGAAAGTCCACTATCTCAAAGGGCTCGCCTTTGTATTGGATTTTAGCGCCTTTTCTGAAATCACTTGTAGTCAGCAAACCAAACCTCCCATATCCTAAGGACTGAAATAAGGGCTTATTTTAACATAACTCCACAGGAGGGCACACCTTTTTACGACTGTTGCAGGTCCCTGTTCAGCGTTGTCATTATGGTCCCTCGTCCGTTTCTCACATGGACCATATCCTCGATCCTTACCCCTCCAAGACCTGGAACATAGATGCCCGGCTCAACAGTGAAGACCATGCCTTCAGATACTCTTTCAACGGAAGTCCTCGACACCCTCGGCGCTTCATGCACTTCAAGGCCTACGCCGTGCCCTGTGCTGTGGCCGAAACAGTCTCCGTAACCATGCTTAATGATGAAGTCCCTTGCTGCCGCATCAACTTCACGGCACTTCATCCCGGCCTTTATGCATGAAATCGCCTTTGCACGGGCCCTGTTTACAATATCGTAAAGCCTTATTTTTTCAGAAGGGGCCTTTCCGGGCATGAGCAGGGTCCTTGTCATGTCGGAATAATAGCCTCCTGCTTCCCCGCCCCAGTCAAGTATAACAAAATCCCCTTTTTCGATCTTTTTCCCGGTTGGTTGGGCATGGGGCATGGAGGAGTGTTTGCCTGAGGCGACGATTATATCAAAGGGCACGTCCCTGCACCCGCATTTTTTCAGTTCACTTTCCAGTCTGAGGGCAACCTCCCTTTCAGTGGTCCCTGGACGAATCCGTTGTTTTACCCCAAGGAACGCCTTTTCTGCCCTGCGAACCGCGGTGGATATGCTCTCAAGCTCTTCCCTGTCCTTGAAAAGTCTTGCCTTTTCAATGAGTCCCTTCTGCGCCTTGAGTTCCACGCCTATCATGGCAAGGGTCTCATAAAATTCGTATGATACCGAGGCCTCAAATCCAAGCCGCCTTATGCCGGAACTTTTCAGAAATCGGCGCAGGGTATCGGACCGCCGGCCTTTTTCAATCACAAGATCAAAGTCCCGGACCTCAAAGGCAGCCTGTTCCTGATATCTGAAATCAGTAAAAAAGAAGGCCCGGTCATGTCTTGCAATGACAAAGCCGGAGGAGCCGGTAAAACCGGTCAGGTAGCGGATGTTTTTCATGCAAGTAACAAGCAGGGCATCCAGTCGTTGTCTTTTAAGGGCGTCTCGCAGGAGATGAGGTCTTGATTTGGCTGGTTTCATGCAGGCAAGGCGGGCGTAGAAAGCACGGAGACTTCCGCAAAATGCGCCTTTACCGCGTCGGAAAAACTCTGCATACGGTTAACAGTGTCATGTTGCTCTGCTTTTGCCGGAAAATGGGCATGTAAAGACTCTGAAAACTTCTTCAGGCGCTCAAGTACGGTCTTCTTGTTGCCGGCCGCATAGAACCGTAACTGTACCCTTTCCAGAAAACTGTTAAGGCGGCCAAGCACTATATCACGTTCATTCCCAACCTGTCCGAATCCGGCGTGCACTGCGCTCAGGAAAAGGTCAAGACGCCGGACAATGGCTTCCCTGTCCTGCCCAAGCATCCTCATGACTGCTGTGAGCTCTTCTTTTTTCCTGAGCACAACCGGGTCGCCGGGGAACACCAATAGCAGTTCATCGTATATTTCCATGGCCCGATTAAGGCCGTCTGAAAGGTATTTGCCGGCCTCCTCAATACCCTCACGCACTGAACGGAATCCCGGCGCTGCAGCGGGTCCGGTAATTTCGATCTGCGGGATTTCAGAGAGAGTCGTTTCACGGTAAGGGCCTTCTGATATAACTACGTCTGAAACGGTTTCCGGCATGTAGACAATATCTTCTTCCGCAGTGGCGCTTTCAGGAAGCGTGAGGGCCGGTTCCGGCACGGATTCCCAGGCATATTCAGATTTCAGGTTCAAAAGGTCCAGCCTCTTATGGGCATAAAGGGCGAAAGGAGACTCATACGGGACAAGCTTGAGTTCACGCGCTGCCTCAGGCATCATGTCCATGTACATATACCATCTGCCAAGGGTAAGATGGGCTGCGGCGTAATCCGGTCTTTTCTTAAGTCCGTCCTGCAGGGTCAGAATAGCGTCTTCGGGATGGTCGTGCTTTCTGAGTTCCTCGGCAAAGGAAAGGAACAGTTTGGAGCCGGGATCAAGACTTAACGCAGTCTTTAACTGATGTATATATTTACTGTCGTTGCCTTCGGTCATTTTGCACTGGACTCCTTTTTCAGGGAGAGGACCTTGTCGAGTATTGCTGAGGCCACATCCTCTTTTGACATCATCGGCAGCGGGACTTCAAGCATGGAGCCGGGCTGGTCCCTGAAGATGAGCGTGACCTTGTTTGTATCAGTATCAAATCCCGCCCCGGACACGGTGACATCGTTAAACACGATCATGTCCAGATTCTTGTCCGCGAGTTTCCCCCTGGCCCTGTCGGTGCGGGCCCCGGTCTCGGCGGAAAAGCCGACCATAAACGGCCTTCTTTCGAGTTTGCCCATCTCCTTCAGTATATCGGTGGTCCCGACAAGGTCCAGCGAGAACGTCTCTTTTTTGTCTATCTTGCTTTGTTCGGTCCTGACCGGCGCGAAATCCGAAACAGCGGCGGACATGACAAATATGGTCGCCCGGGAGATATTGTCTGAGACCGCCCGGTACATTTCCGAAGCAGTCTCAACATTGATAACCGAGATGCCGGGGGGCGGTTTGAGGGCCGACGGCCCGCTGATCAGTGTGACTTCCGCGCCCCTCCTTCCTGCGATCGCTGCCAAAGCATACCCCATCTTGCCGGACGAACGGTTGGACAAGTATCGGACGGGGTCCAGATATTCTCTTGTGGGACCGGCGGTGATGAGCAGATGTTGACCTGCAAAGTCCTGTTCTGTCAGGGCCAAACGTATCTTTTCGGTTATATCCTCTGTTTCCGCCATCCTGCCTATGCCTTGTTCGCCGCAGGCAAGGTTTCCGGCAGCCGGACCGACAGTTTCGACCCCGATTGAAACAAGATAGTCCAGGTTTCTCCTGAAAGCCGGGTTTTCGTACATACGCCAATTCATGGCCGGGGCCATTATGACCTTGCCTCTGAATGCTGCAAGGGCTGTGCTGAGCAGGTCGTCTGCAAGCCCGCCTGCGAATTTGCCGATTATGTTAGCGGTTGCCGGAGCCACGACAAACAGATCTGCCTCGGCTGGGAGTTTTACGTGGGAAAGAGGAGATTCAAACATATCCAGGCAGACGCGCTGACCAGAGGCCAGTTCAAGTGAAAGGGGTGTTACGAAACTGCGGGCGGCCTCGGTCATGATGACAATGACAGACGCCTCTTCCTGCCGCAGTCGTTTAATAAGCTCAATGGCCTTATAAGCAGCTACACTTCCGGTGACGCCTAAAAGTATAGACTTGCCTTTCAGCACTATTCTTCGCCTTCGTCATCCTCACTGAATATTTCTTCAAGCGCCTTTTCCGGCATCCCCTTCTCGTGAAGGTATATCTTGAGGTCCTTCTCAAGTTCGGAAAGGTCCTCCATGGGCCGCCTCTTGTCCTCGATAATCTTCTTGTAATCCACCTTGTCGGCTTTTTCTCTGGCCTCTATGGCCTCCTGGCCCATGAGATAATCCACTTCTCCCCCGATTGTCTCAAGCAGGGCGGCGGTGGTGACCTTTCCGGTCTTTGACTGTATCCTGGGCTTTATGCCGAGCGCAAGTTCCCTTGCCCTCTGCGCTGCAATTACGACCAGGCGGTACCTGCTCTCTATCTTTTTTTTGTCTTGTTCAATTGGAAGTGAAATAATGTCCATGTCCATACTGCTCCTCCGTTATTGCGATTTTATTTGAATGTCACGGTCGTTCTCCGGCCCGCTCACGCCTGATGACGTGCTGAAATTCTTATCTATACTTTGCTGGTCCAGCCTGTCTGTCCTTGCACGCTGAGCAATTACGATGGACGCCAACTCGTTAAGGGCAACACCGAAAGTGCTGTTTATAATAACATAATCGTAATTTTTATACTCCCTTATTTCATCCCTGGCCTTAAGCAGCCGTTTCCGGACAACGTCTTCAGGGTCGCTCATCCTCCCAACAAGCCTTTCCCTGAGCACATCCATGGAAGGCGGCAGGATAAAGACGAGCACACTGTCACTGAAGCGCTTGCGTATCTGTTTTGCGCCCTGGACGTCTATATCAAGGACAACATCGTTGCCGGACGCTGTGAGCTCTGCAATCTGTCTCCCAGAGGTGCCGTAATAATTGCCATGCACCTCGGCCCACTCTACAAACAAGCCCTTGTCTTTCATGGCGAGGAAGGTTGTCTCATCCACGAAGTGATAATGCACGCCTTCAAGCTCACCGGTCCTGGGTTTTCTCGTAGTGTACGATACCGAGGGTCTGATGCCCGGCACGATTTCGGTAAGCCCTTTGCAGAGGGTCGTCTTGCCTGCCCCGGAAGGCGCGGACACCACGATCAGGCACCCCTTATTATTCTTCATTCCCAATCTTTTTCAGGCCGGATTTCGTGTCTGAAAACCTCTGTGTTATAGTTTCCACCTGGATAGCGGACAGGACTATATGGTCGCTGTCCGTCACGATGATGGACCGGATCTTTTTCCCTTCGGTTGCGTCAACGAGCTTGCCGCGCTCCTTGGCCTCCTGACGCAATTTCCTGATAGGAGTAGAGCCAGGGTTGACAATGGCCACGACCCGTGAAGCGGACAGTACGTTGCCGAAGCCGATATTTACAAGCACTGTTTTCATTGTATGTTTTGTGCCTGCTCCCTTAGCTTTTCCAGTTCGGTCTTCATCTCAATGCTCAGGCCGATAATCCTCACGTCGTCCATCTTGGAGGCTATGGTGTTGACCTCCCTGTTTATCTCCTGAAGGATAAAGTCCAGCCTTCTGCCTATGGCGCCGTCTTTTTCCAGAAGCGCCGGAAACTGGTTAACATGGCTGTCCAATCTCGCGAGTTCTTCGGTTATATCGCTCTTTTGTGCCATGAAGGCAGCTTCCTGGGCCAGCCTTGTCTCATCCAGCGGAGCGCCGGCCAGCAGGCCGTAGATCTTTTTTGAGAGGGTCTCCATGCGGACGGCTGTTGTTTTCCCGGCCAGAACTTCAATCTCGGACCTCAGCCCGGCTATTGTCCCGATTAGACGGAGGAGTTCCTTTACAAGGGCCTCTCCCTCGGTCTTTCTCATTTCTTCTACATGGTCAAGGGCGGTCTCAAAGGCCTGGTACAGGGACCCGGTATCGTAATCAGTGTCTTCGGACATGAGCAATTCCCTGAAGCCGGAAAAAAGGTCCATTGTCAGCGGACCAGGGACCTTCAACTCCTCCCGGAGGTCGGAAAAGGCTGAGTAGATTCCCTTTGCCAGTTCCCTGTTTATGTTGACGCTGATCTTGCTTTTGTCCGTTACGGAGACGTTTACATCGAACTTGCCCCTTTCAAACCTGTCTCTAAGGATTTTTCTCAAGGGGATGTCGTGTTCCATCAGTGCAGACGGCATCCTTATTGAAATGTCCATGTAGCGGTGGTTCAGGGACTTAATTTCGACCTTAAAGCTGTTCGCCTCGGCCGAACCAAAGCCGGTCATGCTCTGTATCAAATTTTCACTCCGTCGGTTTCCCCATTGTCAAAATGGGAGGATTTATGATTTTCACTGTCTTGTTCCTGGAACTTGCGCCTTTTAATATTACAATATTGCCCTTTTTAATGCCAAACCGTTCGGCGAGGACCTCTCTGAGTTGTTCATTGGCTGCGCCGTCCACGGGTGGGGCAGTGAGCTTCACCCTGACGATATTGCCGTTTACGCCTGCTATCTCCTTTTTTGAAGAGCGCGGGATGACCTGGATTTCAATGATTATACCGTCTTTTGCCTTACTGTAAGGAATATCCATCAAGCCTATGATATCGTGCATTGTACAGGCAAATCAAGAAAGCTGAGATAAACCGCCGTTGACAGGTCCGGATTTATTAAGCTAAAGTATATCTGTAGAGGGGAGTAGCTGTAACAGCGGATATCGTCAGCACGCCTGGAAGCATTTCCGGCCGGTACCGTTGGTTAGTAAACACTAATAAGCGAGACCTTTACCGTATTGATTATTTGTTATTTATGCAATAATAATGAATAGTTCTTGCGGTAAAGGTCTTTTTGATTTAAAGAAGACGCCTGTCAAAGGCGGTTTCAAAGGAGGAACAGGAAAATGAACGGTTTCAAAACAATGGTCCTGATGGTGACTCTGACACTCATGCTGGTTGCAGTAGGCGGAATTATCGGAGGCAGGTCTGGTATGACTTTTGCGTTGGTTATAGCCTTCGGCATGAACTTTATCTCGTACTGGTTCAGCGATAAGATAGTGCTCAAAATGTATGGGGCAAAGGAAGTCACGGAGTCAGAGGCCCCGGAACTTTACAGCATCGTCAGAAGGCTTGCCCACCGGGCGGAACTCCCGATGCCCAAGGTGTGCATCATGGATGAAGACCAGCCGAACGCCTTTGCAACCGGCAGAAATCCGGCCCACGGCACGGTGGCAGTCACAACCGGCATCATGAGGATTCTCTCAAGGGAAGAACTTGAGGGCGTCATAGCCCACGAGCTGGCCCACGTCAAGAACAGGGATATCCTTGTAGGCACTATTGCCGCTACAATAGCAGGCGCAATAAGTTACCTTGCCCAAATGGCCCAGTGGTCAATGATCTTCGGCGGCAGAAGCGATGACGAAGACAGGGGCAGCCCTGTTGCGGCAATAGTCATGATGATCGTTGGACCCATTGCAGCCATGCTGGTGCAGATGGCCATATCCCGGTCAAGGGAATACGGCGCGGACGCTGGCGGGGCAACGATATGCGGCAACCCGAGGTATCTGGCCGGTGCTCTAAAGAAACTGCACTTTGCGTCCCAGAAGATACACATGAACGCCAACCCGGCCACGGCCCACATGTTCATAGTCAGCCCACTCTCGGGCGGCGGCGTATTGAAACTCTTCAGCACCCACCCGCCTATGGAGGAGAGGATAGCGAGGCTTGAAGCCATGAGGATGGGCGGCTGATATGAAAAAACCCTTGGTCGGAATACTAATGGGCAGCGACAGCGACCTGCCGGTCATGGAAAAGGCGGCAGAGGTCCTGAAAGATATGGAAGTCCCTTACGAAATGGACATAAGTTCCGCTCACAGACTGCCGGACAAGACGGCCGAATACGCCCGGACCGCACGGGAGCGGGGCCTCGAGGTGATAATCGCCGGCGCGGGCATGGCAGCCCATCTGGCGGGCGTTGTGGCGTCTCATACCACCCTGCCTGTAATTGGCGTGCCGCTTAAATCCGGAGCGCTCAACGGTGTGGACGCGCTTTACGCAACAGTGCAGATGCCCCCCGGCATCCCGGTTGCGACCGTCGCTATAGACGGCGCGAAAAACGCGGCTTATCTGGCGTGCGCCATACTCTCCGTTAAATATCCTGAAATAGCGGCGAGGCTGGAGGCCTTCAGGAAAAAGACAAGGCTGGAATTGATAAAAAAATCGGAAAAGACAAAAAACGTCCGCCTTAAAAAATGAATTAAAAAATCAAAAGGAGGCAGAATAATGGATGAAAGTGATGTTTACAGGGCTAAGGAGGCAATGCAGTCCGCGATGAAGAAAGCACCGAAGGGTGCGCTGATTATTGGGGCAATCCTGGT
>Ga0315281_10001377_pt1 | contig 35760 bp, 35 predicted proteins | sample YL17G07_0_MG_FD_204540 | JGI IMG/M metagenome (GOLD analysis project Ga0315281, IMG submission 204540) | Sediment microbial communities from Yellowstone Lake, YNP, Wyoming, USA - YL17G07_0 | ecosystem: Environmental > Aquatic > Freshwater > Lake > Sediment | place: USA: Wyoming | collected...
AACGGAGAGGCGGGGTGGGGGGATTACGGCGCGGTGTACGAACCCAATCTGGACGTCGGCTATCAGGTGTGGATGCGCATGAATAGCGTAACTATGAGCCAGGAGGAATTCGCGGCCCACGTGGAGTCCCGGATTCTGGATTTTCATCAACCGCCGGCGGCGGAGATGCTCTCCCTGGCGGAGAATTTTGAGACGTCGCGGGAGATGAGATACTCCAAGTCGATCCGGCAGAGCGATGGATCGGTATCCCTGGCCTACGAGAACAAGGAGGGCGCCCCTGGCTCCGTGAAAATCCCCAGGGAGTTTACCCTTCTTCTCCCCATATTCCAGGGGGAGGACCCGTCTTGGGTCACCGCCCGGCTACGGCACCGGTTGCAGGAGGGGAGGCTAGCCATCTGGTATGAGATTGTGGAAGCCGAGAAACGGGTGGAGGAGGCGTTCTTGAGGATCACTGTGGAGGTGAGGGAGAACACCGGCGTCCCCTTGTTCATGGGGCTGAATCCGAAGGCGAAATAAGGGAACGCGAACCTGATGAACCTGATCGATAGGTTGAAACGATCCCAAGAGGAGTGCCGGGGCAACCCGCCGATAAAGCCCTCCAACGGGGCTGAATACCTGATTTGGGAAACTATGTGGTGCGGGACGTGCGGACGGGCTGACGCGGTGTGCCACAACGAGGAGTTCGAGGACGACGTCGGCTCCGTAGAGGATGGGTGGAAGCTGGGACCTCCGGAGGTCAACTGGATGGTCTGCGTGGGGTGGGAACCGGCGGGGCGTTTTTACGTCCCGGAGAATCAACTGGGGTTATTTGGAGAGGCGAGGACGGCATGATCGAGCACACGGCGGAATGGCATGAATGGCGCCGCCAGGGGATTGGCGGGTCTGACGTGGCGGACTTGCTCAACCTGGAGCCGTATGGATGCGCCCGGAGGCTTTGGTACGTCAAACGGGGGCAGGCGCCGGATATGCCGGAGACCCGCAACCCCCATATGGAACGGGGAAGGGCGATGGAACAAGTAATAGCCAATATGTATGCCTCGACGACCAAAAACGTGATTTGGAAGGCAGTCCCGGCTGTTGGCGCTTCGCACCCGTTCTTACGAGGGAACGCAGATCGGCTCATAACCCGGCGCGAGACAGGTTATGAGGGCGTTCTCGAAATCAAATGTCCGGCGATGCGGACGTTCCTTCATCTCAAAAAATCTGGACTGCCGGAGGCGTGGATCCTCCAGATGCAACACTATTTAGTGATTTACGACCTCACGTGGGGCGCGTTCGCCATCCTGTGGGCGGAGGGGTGGGAGTTCCTCACAATGGAAGTACGTAGGGATGATGAAATGATCGCCATGATTATCGAGGCGGAGACGGCGTTTTGGAAAAGAGTGGAGACCGGTTCGGCGCCGGACGCGCTGACGCCCGGCGATAAGCGATGCGGCTCGTGCCGCTGGGCGATTACGTGCTTGGGGCTGGAGGTGGCCATGATGGCGCCAAACCATGCGTTGGATCCCGCCGAGGCTGGAGAGATTATCGATTGCCGGGCCGATGCGGTTTTAGTCTCCGCCCTCGATAGCTATATCGAGGTCAAAAAAATTTGCAATGATTCCGAATTCTTATTGGCGGATAAAAAGGAGGCGCTGATAAACGCCATGGATGGGCGCGCGAAAATCAGAACGGGATCGGGCAGGGCGACATGGAACCCGGCGACAAAGAGGTTGACGGTAACGGCGTATGGAGAATGGTGACGACTATGGAATTGGAAGAGGCTAAGGAAAAAGCGTTGGAGATGGCGTCTCTCGCCAACGCGGTGGTGGCCATCGCCACCGATGATGATTACCGGCAAGCGGGGGAATTGCTCACCCGCATAAAGGGCCGGGCGCGTGATTTGGAGGAATTACGCAAATCGTTAACCCGCCCGTTGGACGAGTCGAAGAAGAAGATCATGGCCCTTTTCGCCAAACCCCAGGATGACTTGGAGTCGGCGGAGGGGCGATTGAAAAAGGGCATGCTGGAATTCAGCCAACGCAAAGAGGCGGAGCGCCGGGCGGAGGAAGCCCGGCTAAAGAAAGAAGAGGAGGTGCGCAACAAGGCGGCGGAGGAAGCCCGGCTGAAACGGGTGGACGCCGCCTTGGCGGCGGGCGATGAGCGGGCCGCCGAGGAGATATTTAGCGCCCCCGCGTCGGCTCAAGCCATGGTAATTGTGGCAAAAATCGAACCGCCGAAAACGGCGGGGGTGAGCGTGAGGAAAGACTGGACCTGGCGTGTGCTCGATATCGGGCTACTACCCAAAGATTACATGCTCGTGAACGAATCGATGCTCACCGCCATAGCCAAAAGCTCCAAAGGCGCCATGAAAGTGCCTGGCGTGGAGTTTTATCAAAAAGAAACAATCGCCGCGTCGGCGCGGTATTAATTGGAAGGAGAAAACCATGACACAGACACAGACACAGGCACAGGCGCCGCAAAAACCGAACGGGGGGGCGTCTGTCCCCGCCGCCAGCCCGATGAACACCATCCGGGACTTGCTGGATCGGGTGAAGGGGCAAATGGAGATGGCCGCGCCAAAACACCTTAACATCAACCGTCTGATCCGGGTGTCCCTTACCGCCATCCAGAAAACCCCCCGGCTCATGGAGTGCGACACAAAAAGCCTGCTCGGCGCCATCATGCAGAGCGCCCAGCTGGGGCTGGAGCCGGACGGGAACCTGGGGCGGGCGTACCTGATCCCCTATTACAACGGGAAAACGAAGAGGTACGAGGTCCAGTTCCAGATTGGGTACAAAGGATTACTGGTACTGGCACGGCGGAGTGGTGAGATCGTGTCCATTTCCGCCCAGGTGGTTCACGCCCGCGACGTGTTTGAGTTCGAATATGGGATCGAGGAAAAGCTCCGGCACGTGCCCGCCGGGGGCGACAGGGGGGAGATCGTGGCGGCCTATGCCGTGGCCCGGCTCAAGGGGGGGGGATATCAGTTCGACGTGATGACCCGTGAGGACGTCGACAAAATCCGGGCCGGGTCGAAGGCCAAGGATGACGGCCCGTGGGCGACACATTACGCCGAAATGGCGAGAAAAACCGTTCTGAAACGGCTATGCAAATACCTGCCCCAGGCGGTGGAGGCCCAAGACGCGGCCAGCCTGGATGACCAAGTGGAGGCGGGGGTGATAGAAATGGACGCCCCGCCGGCGGCCATGCTGGAGGGAAAGACGGCGGACCGGGCGGCGAATCTGAAGAACCGCCTGGCCAACGCCAGCCAGGTAGGCGGGGACATGGTGGACATGGAGACGGGGGAGGTGATCGAGGAGAAATCACCTGGAGAGGGAGAGAGGGATTGTGGCTAATCCAAAATTCTGGAGCGTGGCGAAGTTCGCGGAGTTTCAGCATTACCGCCAGCGGAACCCGCCATGGATAAAACTCCATACCGCCCTTTTGGATGAGGAGCGGTACATCGCGCTCCCGGACGCGCAGAAGGCGGCCCTGATGGGGTTATTCCTGCAGGCGGCCCGAAGTAACAACAAAATAATGAACGACGCCCGGTGGCTTCAGGGAAAGCTGGGGATGAAAGTGAAGCCCGACCTGGAGATGCTGGCGGCCCGGAAATGGCTGGTGCCATACCATGACGCTAGCGACCCAGTGGAGGTAAATCGCCAGCGTGGCTCTAGCAAAACTCTAGCGTCAGGCGCTAGCAAGGCGCTAGCGCGTGATGCGCGTGACGCGCAAGACACACAAGAAACTAACAAAAAAACCAACAAAACACCAACACGCAACACGCAAAACTCTGACAAAACACCAACACGCAACACGCAAAACTCTGACAAAACACCAACACGCAACACGCAAAACTCTGACAAAACACCAACAAAACCCCAATATAACGCTAGCAAGACGCTAGCGCGTGACGCTAGCAAAACTCTAGCGTCAGGGCGCTTGCCGCAGTCAGAGACAGAGACAGAGACAGAGACATATATACAAGATCCCCCCCCTACCCCCCCTCCGGGAAAATCCGGCGACGGGTATCCATCGCGGGGGGCGGGGGGGCGGGGGGTTGGGGATTTTGACAACGGCCAGAAAATTCTGCAAGCGTGGAATGCGATGGCGGAGGGGAGCGGGTTGGCGGGAGTGAGCTTAATGACACCGGGGCGGTTGTCGATGCTGAAGCGGCTACTGACCCTGGGGGGTTGGGATTGGACCGTTTTGGTGGACGTCGCCAAAAAAGCTTATACGCTCAAAAACGGGACGTTTTCCCCAGATTTCGATTGGGTGTTTGGCCGGAGGGAGAACTGCTTGCGCGTGCTAGAGCGGGCCAAGGCGGCCGGTAACGGCGGGGGGACGACCCCGGCTCTGGATAAACTCGAAAAGGCTTTGGAGGGGAATCATGCGGAGACCGTCTGAGATCATGGGGGGGGGCGCCACCCCGGAGGAAATGGCGGAGGCGGGGAGGATTTTCGCCGAGAACCTGCCGGTGCGGACATGCAAACAATGCGGAGGCGAGGGAAACGACGTCGGACCCGCTCTGGTCTGCCAGGCATGCCGCGATAAAAACCAGCGGATACAGTCCGCCATTGGGCGGCTTCCCACCAGCCTGCGGGGGATGAAATGGTGGGAGATATGGGAAAATTCAGGGTCCGGCGCCCCCCTCGGGAACATGGTCGGCGTTAAATATCACCTGCTTTCCGCATATCCCAAACGGCGGTCCGTGTATCTGCATGGGGGTTCCGGTTGCGGGAAAACGTCGTTGTTCGCCGCGATGTACAGGCGGGCGGCGGTGGCGGATATCCCCGTCCGTTGGACGCATAGCCAGGGGTTTTATGATCTGCTGAAGGCCGGATATCAAGCCGGGCGGGGGGACGCCGACCTGATATCTGAGTTGGTTTATACCGCCCGGACGGGCATTTTGTTCATCGATGACTTGGGGGTTAAAAACCCCGGAGCCTGGGCCGTGGAGGCGCTGGAGACGCTTATCCAGCGGCTGTACGAGGAGCGGGGGGAAACGTGCGTCTGGATATCGAGCAATTATTCGCTGGCCCGGCTGACGCGGCGTCTGCTGGTGACGGGTCCAGGCGATGACGCGGTGGCGCGGGAGAACGCGGTGATCGCCGTGGAACGGGTGGTTAGCCGTATCCGGGAAATGACTCAGGAAATAGAGTTGACGGCTCCGAATTGGCGGATGAAGCAACGGTAAGGTATGACGGTATGGATGATTACTTGCCCGATCTGGCGCGGGAACGGGCGTGGAACCTGTTCATCGCGGATATGACGGGATGCTCTCTGGATGGGGATGAAGACGATGACGGATCACACCACTCATCCAAACGGGATATCCCGGAGGTAAAACCTAAGGTGATTTATGTCCCGGCGTCGCGGCTGGCCTTCGGCTCCGAGGATAAGAAAAAACAGGGGGACGTGTCGAAATCATACTCGGCGGACCTGATCGCCATGAAGGGGACGGTGAGTATCCCATTCCTCCTCGATGGGGGAATGTACGTGAATGTTGGGAGCGCAATAAACCAAGGCGACGGCGCCATCATGGCATACCGGCTGGCGCCGGAAGATGAATATCAAGGCTCGGCATGGGCGTACCGCGAACATCCTTACTATGGGTATGAGGGAATGAAAGTTACATGGCGGAAGCGTTTGTACGTGCTTACGGGGCGGATAACCGTACTACCCGAGCCGGATAATGGGCCATTGTTCGCGGAAGCCTCGCGATTATGACAACCCACCCGCCGATCCGCCGTCCGATTATGCGGTATCCCGGCGGCAAATGGATCCTGGCCCGCCGGATTATTCCGCATTTCCCAGAGCATCGCGTATACGTGGAACCCTACGCCGGGGCCGCATCGGTGCTACTCCAGAAACCCAGGGCATACGCCGAGATCGTCAACGATCTGGACGGGGAGATAGTCAACGTGTTCCGGGTGCTCCAAAACAGGGAGGCTGCGGCGGAGCTGGAGCGGATGGTCAGGGTAACTCCGTTTTCGCGGGCGGAATTTTTGCTCGCGTATGAACGAAACGACGATACGGTGGAGAGGGCGCGGCGGGCATTGATCCGCTCGTTTATGGGGCATGGGAGCGATTCGGTACATCGGCGTAGCGGATACAGGAGCAAGTCGTTCAGGAGCGGGCTTCCCCCCGCTGGGGACTGGCGGAATTACCCGAATCATATAGCTAGGTTTTGCGAACGGATACAGGGCGTGAACGTCGAAAATCGCCCAGCGTTAGATTTAATTCGTCACGTCGACGGGGCGGGAGTCCTTTTCTACGTTGACCCCCCTTACGTTTTGAGCACGAGGCAGGGCGGACTATACACATACGAGATGACGGATGCGGATCACTCGGAACTGCTGGCCTCGCTGTTGCGAGTAAAAGGGATGGTGGTTATATCGGGTTACGACCATGAGATTTACCGCGACACACTTCAGGGATGGCGCGCGGTACGTATGGACACATATGCGGATGGGGCGCGGAAACGAGAAGAGATTTTGTGGTTTTCTCCCAATATTTCGCCCCGGCGGGAGGGGCTGTTTAGTTGGAATGCTTCAGAAAGAAGTTGACCTGTGGAAATAACCGCGTTCGATATGCTATCGTTCCAACTGGCGAGTTGGGAGGGCGATGGTATGAAGATCGTGGTGCGTTCAAACGAAACATGCTTGGATTGTGGAATCCTGTTCAAAGAATCAAACGGATTCAGGTGTGACGTTCACAGGAGAGGGACTGAAAGGGTATACCTGGATATAACCGGGGTAAAGGGTGGGAGGAGAAAAATCTATAAAGACCGGGACGGGCATGTTCTGCACAGGTTCACCGTGTTTTCGCTGAAGGACCGGATCGTCAGAGAGATCGAACGGGGGGTTTTTAACGTCAAGGATTACCTGCCCCGCCACAAAGAGAGGTTCCGGTTCGAGGCGTACAGCCAAACCTATTTAATGGATCAACAGCGCCGGGCCGGGCTGGATCCTGGACATGAGGGTTGGCTGTCGCGGTCTGGGTTCGAGGATATCAGGAAGGCCCAAAAATTTTTCGGTTTTTTCGCGGAGATGGATATCCAAGAGATAAGGAAACCGCAGATAGCGGATTGGTTGGTTTCCCTTGAATGCTCCAGAAACCAAAAGCGGAAGCTGGTGGGGAGCTTGGGGCACATTCTTCGGTGGGCGCATGGCCGGGAGGATTTGAAAACCGTCCCAGTTTTGCCATTGATTACGGCCCCCAAGAAGAAAAAAGCTGGGCTTACGCAGGATCAACAGGCGGCAATCCTTGCGCGAATCCCCGAGGGGATGACGCGGTGGATATTGTCATGGGCCATGGAGTCTGGCCGGCGGATAAATGAATATCGAGCGACACGGGTTCAGGACGTGGTGTTCTCAAGGGCCGCCTACATTCTGGCCGGTGCGTTTGATATGGAGGTATGGAAACCGTTCCCGAAGGTGGAGGGCCACGCGGGCCGGGAGTTCCCATTGACCCCCTTGATGGCGGAGGTGGCGCGAAAAGCCCTGGCGGCCCGGCCACAACTCATCGGGCCGTCCGATTATCTTTTCGTCATGGAGGGCGCGGCAAAACCCTACACTGATTCAGTTCTCCGAAAGCTGTTTACCAGAGCCGCCACGCTGGCCGGGATCAGATGCACTCTGAATGAATTTGGGCGCCATTCCATGGGAAAACAGTTACGGGAAGCCGGGGCCACGTATTCCGATATCGCGGACATCTTGGACAACGGGGAGGCCGTAGCTAGATCGAATTACACGTCAATGGACGTAGTAAAAAAGGGGAAAATCGTGGGATTAAAAATCTCCCACGGACAACCCACGGACAGGTTGGCGAAAGGGTAACTCGTTGTAATAAAAAGATAAAAGCATTTTGGCGAGGGGTTCGACTCCCCTCGCCTCCACCATAACCCACTGAATAATCAAGCCCCAAAAATTCCCTTTCGTTTCCACGGACAACCCACGGACAATGACGGTAGCCCGACCGTTTTTGTGGGATATTTATTTTTTCTGTTGACATATAACCTGTAGGTTATGGATACTATGGGCGATTAGGCACAAATCTTGGCGGGTATTGATGGGTAGATCGGGTGACCATCGCCAAGAAAGGGCCGAAGAAAAAGTCAGCGGTTCCGCGTGACGCGAAGGGCCGCATCCTTCCTGGCGCTTGCCAAAATCCCTCCGGCCGGCCAAAAGGTTCAGTCAATATTCTTTCCAAACTCCGCGATGAAATTTTCAAAGCTCTGGCGATTTGCGAATCAAAAGGTAAACCGTTTTCAGCGCTCCTGGCCAATTGGTTTCTGGAAGCCAAGCCGCAAACTGGAGCCACCCTCACCCGCGCTATAGCGGCTCTTATGCCAAAAGAGGTGATGGTTGACGGCACGATCAACCACCTCCATAGCCTAACCGACGAAGAGCTTGACCAGCTGATAAAGGACAAGCTCGGAAAGGTGGAGGATGGGAAACGCGGTAGCTGAACGGGAAGACCGAATCGAACTGGCGGAACTGCTGGACGAGAAAGACCGCCGCGTTCGACAGAATGCGCTCGCCAATTTCATCCCCTACTCCTGGCAAAAGAAATTCTTTAGCCTGGGGACAAACAAACCACAACGACTGCTCATGGCCGCAAATCGGGTGGGGAAAACGTTTTGTGGCGCGGTGGAGATGGCGTATCACCTGACGGGTCGATACCCGGATTGGTGGACGGGGCGGAGGTTCACCCGAGCGATCCAGGCGTGGGCCGGGTCGAACACGGCGGAGACCACCAGGGATGGGGCGCAAAAAACGCTTTTTGGCGATCCGGGGAACCCCGCCGAGTTAGGGACGGGGACGGTTCCCAGAAAATATATCGGCTATACCCCAAAACGTCACGGGGTGGACGGGGCGTTAGCGTTCGTCTTGGTAAAACATTTAAGCGGGTCTTGGAGCAAAATACAATTCAAAAGCTACGATCAGGGCCGGGAGAAGTGGCAGGTGGCGGGGGTGGACGCGATCTGGTTCGACGAAGAGCCGCCTGACGATATCTATGGGGAGGGGATCACCCGGACGTTGGACCTGCAAGGGTTGACGATTCTGACGTTCACGCCGCTCAAGGGGATGTCGGACGTTGTCCGGCGGTATATCGACCAGAACTCAAAGGCCACCGGCCAGGCGGTGGTGAACGCCACCTGGACGGATGCGCCGCACTTGGACGCGAAAACGCAAAAAGAACTTCTCGAATCCATCCCGTTATACCAGAGGGAGGCGCGGAGCAAAGGCATACCAGCGCTCGGGGCCGGGAAAATCTACCCGGTGACCGAAGAGAATTTTTTAATCAACCCCATCGAAATTCCCAAACATTGGCCCCGGCTGTTTGCCTTGGACGTGGGGTGGAGACGCACCGCCGGGATTTGGGGGGCGCACGACCGGGAAACGGACACGATCTATCTCTACTCCGAGCATTACCGGGGGGAAGCGGAAGTCCCTATCCACGCCAGCGCGATCAAGGGGCGGGGCGCGTGGATTCCCGGCGTGATCGATCCCGCCGCGAACGGGCGGAGCGTGGCGGACGGCGAGGCGGTGAGAAATCTGTACGAATCCGAAGGGCTGACACTGAAATCGGCGATCAACACCGTGGAGGCTGGGATATTCGAGGTTTGGAAACGGCTTTCTACTGGGCGGATGAAAGTTTTTAAATCCTTGCCCAACTGGTTGAACGAGTTCCGGCTATACCATCGTGACGAAAAAGGGCGGGTGGTGAAAAAAGACGATCACCTGATGGACGCGAGCCGGTACCTGGTGATGGGAATAAGGGGGGCGGTGGTAGAACCGTTCGGCGCCCAGGCCCTTTCGGCGGCGCCGGAACCGGACAAAGACGGGTTTTATTGGTGATCCATGGCTAACCCAACTAACACGTTAATTGGCGCGGGTGGGGCGATATCCGCGCATATGTTGGGGCTATACAGCCGATGGGAGTCGGCGAGGAAACCGCACGAGCAGGCCCTGCTTGACTGCTACGCCGATTATATGAGGATAGCCAGGGACGACGACACGCGGGGAAGTGGGGCCGCCAAGAGCCGGAAGGCCCGAGGCGTTTTCGTGGGGTCCACCCGGAACAAAATCCGGAGCGCGGTGGCCAAGATTTTCGACGCGCTATTTGGCAATGGGGAAAAACTCCCGTTTGACACCACGCCGGAGAAGGAGGAGTTTGCCCATTTCGCCGAGGCGATGGAAAAAGTTTTACGATGGCTGCTCATTCGAGGTGGGTTCACCAAGGCGTTGAGGAAAACCATTCAAAGCATGGCCATTTACGGTACGGGGTTTTTGTGCGGGCCGTTTGTACGGATGAGACGAGCCAACAACACCACGTTGGGGGAAGGCGGGACATTACAAAACGTGCCGTTGGAATATGCGGAACCATATTACGAGCATGTCCGGACGTTGGACGTTTACCCCGATCCGGAAGCAAAGTGCCTGCAACGGGGTGACGGGGTGTTTCTTGTCTCTTGGATCAGCCCGAACTCGGCGGAGTTCGAGGGATGGGAAGGCGATCCGGCTTACAGGAACATCGACGAGGTGAAACGGCTGAACACGTTGCGGCGAAGTGAGGGGTCGAGGCTGGCGGACGATCTACGGGCGATTGTCCAACGGCATTTCAATAACGAGGGGAACGCCAGGGTTTGCAAATATTTCGGGGTGTTGCCGCGAACGCTACTGGATGAATGGGAAAAAGACGGGCCGCCAGCCGAACCGGACGGAGACACGGCCGGGCACGAGAAGGGGGAGACCCCCAAGACGGAGGCTACTGAAGACGGGGCCGCCGCCGACGAGGGCGCCGAGGGAAAAACCCACGAGGATCAGGAGACTCCAGAGATCGAGGCAACCGAAGACGAGATGGTGGAAGCGTTTGTGGTGATAGTTGGCGGAGTTGTGGTGCGAGCCAACAAGTCCGAGTTTTACCGCAGGCCGGTTTTCCGGGGGCTTTATGAGGAGGGGGATGACGAGTTCTGGGGGGTGGGGATCGCCGAGAACAACAAACCCCACCAGAAGCTGATTAACGCCGCGTTCCGTTTGTTCGTAGAGGGGAAGGGGTTGGCGTTGAACCCGCCGATCTCGATCAACAGGCGGTATTTCGAGAACCAGGAGGATTTTAAAGTCGGGCCTGGGAAGGTGTGGAATTTTAAACAGAACGCCACGCCGGAGGAGATGAAGTCCGCGTTGCAGGTGCACCTCATGCCGGACGTATCGGACGGGTGGGAGAAAATCATCGATATCAGCGAACGGTTCTCCGACGACGACACGTCGATCTCCAAATACTCCCAGGGAAACGACGCGCGGCACCTTAACGATACGGCCACGGGTATCAGCATGATTATGAACGCGGGGTCATTGCCGCTAAAGCAAGTGTTGATGAATATCGACGGGACGTTGATTGAGCCCTGTATCGAAGACACGTTGAAATGGGCGTTGGACTATCTGGATCCGCGAATCGTGGGGATGGTGTTGGGCGCCAAAACGGGGGAGATATGGGCCGCGATCCAGAAGGGGTACCGGGATTTCGGAGGAATCGATTATGTCCAGTGGCGAGCCACCGGGGCGAAAACCCTAATGGCGAAAGAGGTCCTTTTGAACAAGCTCCAGGGGTTTTTGGGGGTGGTGGCCGCGAATCCCCAGTTGGCCCAGATGGTGGATATGCGCGAACTGGTGGAACAGATATGGAACGCCGCCGACGTTGGGCTGACCAGCCCGGTTTACACGCAGGAAGACCTGGCCGAGATGGCGCAGATGGCCCAGCAGGGGGCGGGAGTACCGGGGGGGATGGGAGGGATGCCCGGACAACCTGGAATGACTCCCAACCCAGCCGAAGGGCCGGGCATGGTAGCGCCGATGAATCAGGGCGGGGGCGTGGCTCAACCTGGTGGGCCGGGAGGGCCGATTGGAAACTAACCAGCTTAGGGAAAAGTATGGGCGGATCAAAGGAGCCATAGAGTCTCTGAAGGCCGAGATGGATGAACGCCGCGAGGATCATATAACGCGGCTGATAGAGATGGATAACGGCGAAACGCGGGGACGGATTAAGGAGTTGGATTATTTGGCCAGCCTCCCATCCGCGCTTTTCGCGGAAATAAACCAGTTCGAACTATCCGAAAAGGATTCGAACGATGAGGGATTACCGGGATAACCCCGGCCCCGGAGAAGGATCAATGGACAGAGAAGAGTTTCGGGAAAAGTACGATGAAGCGGAAAAGCTGATGGCCCAGGGGAAAACGCTGGATGAGGTTCTGTCGCTCCAGTCCACCGAACCGACTACCCCGCCAGAAGCGGGGACGGAAGATGCGGAGAAACCGGAGGCGAAGCGGGCCGCCGAATCGGGGGAAGCCGATCCATCCACTACCGGGGAGGAACCCCCGGCGGACACGGAGAACGCCGAGATCGAGAGGCTCCGGGCGGATAACGCCCGGCTGGGGAAAATAGCGGCGGACAATCATCGGTTCGCCACCCAGAAGAGCCAAGAGACGGCGGCGGTGAAGAAACAGCTGAAGGAGGCGCTGGACAAGGCGGCGCCAAAACCGGCCGTATTGGATGAAGTGGAAGGTTTCGAGGAAGGGGTCGAGCATGTGTTCAGAAAAATGCGCGATTCCTCCGAGGAGGCCGAGACCGCCGGGACAGAGGAGACCAAACCCGTCCCGGAACCGGACGTTTACGCCAACTGGCAGGCCGGGGTGATCGAGACTCATCCAGATTTTGCGGAGTTAAGTAAAAATCCGGAGTTCCGCGCCCGGATTCAACGTGTTCTGGACACGCAAGGTTCGCTACCGGAATTCACGGTTCAAGAGGTAAGCCGGTACAAAAGCGAGGTGGCGGGGAAACAGATGGCCGACGATAAGGCCAGAAAACTAAAGCTGGCGGCGATGAAAGTCCCCACCGGCGGGAAAGGAACGCCTCCCGGATCGAAGTCTACGAAATCCGAGGAGGACGAAATCAGAAAAATCGAAAGCATGACCCTGGAGGAGATCAGAGAGATGAGCCAACGGGTAGTCATGCACGGAGGATAAGGAAAGTAAATGGGTAATACCACAATTTCAGAGGTAGCCCCGGCTACCCAGGTGTTCTATGACAAAAATCTGCTTGCCCGCGCCCTGCCGGCGTTGGTGTTTGGCAGGTTCGGCCAGCAGAGGTCAATCAAACAGAGAAGCGGCAACCAGATCAAATTCCGCCGGTACAGCGCGTTGGCCGTGGCCACCACGGCGTTGACCGAGGGGGCCACCCCCGCTGGGAAGCAATTAGCCGTCACGGACATCACCGCCACGTTGGCGCAGTATGGGGATTTTGTGACGTTGACCGATTTTGTCCAGCTGGTGAACCAGGACCCGGTTCTCACCGAGGCGGGGAACATCCTGGGGGAACAGGCCGGGCAGACCGTCGACGAGATAATCAGGGATATTCTGGTGGCCGGGACAAACGTTGTTTACGCCAACGGGGCCGCCCGGAACGCCGTGAACACCGCCATCAGCGCGTCCGCCCTGAAAACCGTGATTCGCGCCCTGAACCGGCAGAACGCCAAACACGTCAAAGGGCAGTTGAACGCCTCGACGGGGATCGGGACGTCGCCAATAAGGCCGGGGTACATCGCCGTTATCCATCCGGACAACCTGGCCGACCTGGAGGGGGTGACGGGCTACAAGTCCGTTTCCGATTACCCCAACCAGAGCGGAGTGATGGAAGACGAAGTGGGGGCGTTTATGAACGTTCGGTTCGTCATGTCCACCAAAGTCAAGGTCTGGGCGGATGGCGGCGGCGCCAAAGGGGCGATGATCTCCACCACGGGGACCAGCGCCGACGTGTACGGGGTTTTGATTTTCGCCGAAGACGCCTATGGCGTGGTGCCGTTGGCCGGTGAAGCGATGCGGAACATCGTCAAAGCCCTGGGGTCCGCCGGTACGGCCGATCCGCTGGAGCAGAGAGCCACTAGCGGATGGAAAGCGACGACCACCGCGAAAATCCTGAACGATAACTGGATGGTCCGCCTGGAATGCGCCGCCACGCTGACACTGTAAACCTAAACCTGGGGGAGGGTTTCCCCCTCCCCCGCTACGAAAGGAAAACAAAATGGGAAGACCAAGGAAAAACGGAGAGATCGAACCCTCCGGTCCGGAAGATGAGAAGGCCCCGCAAGACGCGGGCGGGGGCGCGTTTGACCTGAACGCCGAGAAACGGGCCGCCTCTGGGGAGATACAGCACAGAATCCGGATTCACCGGACGGAGACGGAGACCGGCGACGTTGACCTGATCGTTAACGGGCACAACCTCCGAATCCAACGGGAGAAAGAAGTCGTGATCGCCGAACGGTACCTGCACGTTCTGCAAAACGCTATTTCGGAAACGTTTGAGACGAAATTCGAAATGCGCGGCGGCTTGGAAGTGGCCGTGACCGTCCCAGTGGTCCGCCGCAGGTTCTCGTATGACTATTTAGGCGCCGTAGCGTGAAACGGGAAGAAATCCTGGCCGGGGCGTTGCGGGAATTGGGGGTTTTGGCCGTTGGGGAAACGGCCTCCGCCGAAGACACGGCGGCGGCGGCGGCGGCGTTGGACGCGGTACTTGACGAGCTAACGGATATTGGCCATTTATGGAGCCAGGAGAGGCAGGCCGACGTGGACTACACGGCGGGAAACACGGTGGACTTGTCCTCTTATGGGGGAATCCATACCGTCAGGCTGTTGTTGGACGGCGCCAAGGAAGCCCTTATTACGCGCGACATGGAAAAGGTGTGGATCGACGTGGTGGACAAAACCACCCCCGGGACTCCCACCAGGATTTACGTCGATTCCCAGGGGATCGGGCATTTTTACCCGGTTCCCTCGGCCAACGGGTCGATCAGGATTTATTACAACAGGGCGATCCCCGCGTCCTCCGCCGCGACGGCGCCGGATATCCCCCTCAGATGGGGGCGGGTGTTGCAGATCGGCGTGGCGGTTGACCTGGCTCCCAGTTACGGAGTCCCCATAAACGACCGGATGGACCTGGAACGGCGGTGGAGAGAGAAACGGGCGGAGCTTATGGCCGTGGACGTACCGGCCGGCCCCGCATACGTGGAGGTGGATGAATAATGAGGACAACGAGATGGGCGTTTATTATTTTCGCGGCGTTCGCCGTTTGCGCGGCCAGCGCGGCCCAGCTTTATCCCGCGCCGGTGTTCCATTGGCACAAAATTGACGGGACGCCCGCCTCCGGCTGGAAGGTGTACACATACGAGGCGGGAACCACCACCCCCAAAGACTCCTACTCGGACTCCAGCCAGACGGTCCCGAACACGAATCCCGTCATCCTCAACAGCCGGGGCGAGGCGGATATATATTTCAACGGAGCGTATAAGATCGTCATAAAAGACGTCGTGGACGTTGTCCAAGACACCATAGATAATTTCGGAGCAGGGGTCACCGGCACGGCCGGGGCGGACAACACCAACCTTATCACCAACGGATCGTTCGAACTAGACGAGGATTCGGACGGGGTAGCCGATGGCTGGTTGCGGACGGTTTACACCGGAGGATTGGGTGAACTGGCGACCAACGACCAGTACCACGGGGCAAAATCCTTAAAATGCGTTTCCATTGGAAATGGCGGATGCCGCTATGTGATGGAAGGGTATATAGAAGCTTCCCCAGGCCAGCGGTACCAGGTGGATTTCCAGTCAAAATCCTCCGTCGCGGACATAAGAAACGTGGTGAACGTCAAATGGTACGACGCCGCGAAAGTGTACATTTCTGATTCCGTGATTACCGATAATTCCACGACTAACCCCACCAGCTGGACGCTGACAACCGCGTATGTCACGCCGCCATCCACGGCGCGGTACGCCAAGGTGGAGTTATTCGGCGCCCATTCCAGCGACGCCACTGTTGGCACGGCTTGGTATGACGACGTCCGGATGGTCCCGGACCTGAGCAAACCCGAATATTTGGACGACAGGGGAGCCCCCGAAATATCGGGCCTTCTGCTGGTCAACGACTCCACTTCGCCCAACTCAAAAATCACAATCACGGCGGACGTGTTGAGCGTTTTATCCGCCACGCTATATCATAAACGGCTGGCCAACGTGTCTCTAACGGCGGATATAACCGTCACCGGAGCCGGAGGCCGCGATATCTCCGCCGCCGAGGCGAACTCGGCCTGGTACGAGGTATGGGTGATGGCCAAAGAGGACGGGACGCAAACCTCCGTCCTGAAGTTGGCCAGCATAAAATCCGCCACGACTTCTTTTGCCGCAAACAAGTTGAACGACTCTGGAGCTACGTTTATAACCAAACAGGTGGCGGTGGGCGATCTGGTGAGCAACGACACCAATGGCACGTCCACCACCGTCACCGCGATAGACGCGGAAACCCAGCTGACCCTTGCGGCGGACATATTCACGGCCTCCCCCAAAAATTACAGGGTGTTCTTGAACCGCGCCCCCACGTTCCCGTCGGGCTACATTTACAAAACGTTCGTTGGATATGGGTATAACGACGCCTCGGGGAATTTGCGCAACACAACTCAAATTGGAACTACGGCCCGGTACGACGAGCAGGTAATCGACGCCAGCGCCCTCGCGCCATCAACCACGTGGACAACCGTAATTTTATCGACCCCCCCTAAAGCGCGGCGGGTGTTTATGACCGCGCTTGAGATCGCCGGGGACGCGGCTAACGCCACGAGCCAATGGCGAACGAAAGGGAGCGCCTCCACTATTGGGCACTACATGACCAACGTCGTGAATTCGGGCGCGCGCGAGGTAAACTCATTTATGGCGTTAACCGATACGTACCAACGAGTGGAGGTTAATTTTAATTTAGCCACCGTGAGCGTAATATATTTATACACAGACGGTTATATCCTCAATCAATAAGGAGATGATATGAACTGTGTAATTAATATAACCACCGGCGAGGTGGTGGACGGCCCCGCCAACAGCCCGTTTGAGAGGTTTAGCCTCCAGGCGGGATACAGGGTTGTCCCGGCCGAGGGCTTCATCCCGCCGGACCGGCGCAAATGGCGGGGCAACACCGCCAGGGATGGCGTGGAACTCCGCCCCCAGGCGGAGATCGACGCGATTGACTCCAACGACGCGGCTGTCCTCGCCCGCCCGGCGAACGCCCTGGCCGCCATCAGGAATCAGCTGGCCGCGTTACTGGGGGAAACCGACGCGGGGACCATGGCCAGAACCCAGGCTATCGCCAACCTGGCGGGGGTAACGCAGGAGTTGGGGCGGATCGAGGTGTTACTCAAGAGAATAGTGGTGATCCTCCGGCAAGGGATCATCGAGGACGTACAATAATTAACGCTGGAGAGAATATCATGTTCGAGTTAATCAGAACCATAATGACGTTGAACAGCTTTTTGAGCGGGTACAAAACGTACATATCCGCGTTTTTTCTTTTCGTCACGGCGTTCGCCGGATGGGGAACCGGGGTGTTCCTGGTCTGGGTCAACGGTGACATATCCATGCTGGTCATGATCCAGCAGTCCGCGCCGTACTTCGCGCAGATGGCCGCCGCGTTCGTGGCTTCCGGCCTAAGAGTGGCCATTGACGAGATAGAAGGGGGCAAATGAATATGAGTCGTTTCACCACCTGGATCAGGCGCTACCCTCCTCCAATCAAACCGTACCGTTCCCCCGCTTGGAAGGCGTCGGTATGGACGGCATGGACGCTGTTCGTCTTCGCCTTGATTATCGTGTTGGCCTGGAGTCTCTCCTCCTGCGATTTTGTGGCGAATACCATCGGCCCGCTCATATCCCAAGCCCAGAAAGACGAGGCGGCCTGTAAAGCCGCAGGAGGCGCGTATATCCTGGACAAGGGTTGCGTTATGCCCAAGCCCACGCCTGGCCCTGGCGCCCCCAAGCCGGCCCCGGAACCGACCCCCAACCCAGGAGCGCCTCCTTCTCCCGGCCCGGTTCCGGAGCCGAAACCTGCTCCCGCCCCTTCCGGTCCCGGAATCCTTATCCCCGTGGGGGAATATTACGAGTTCACACCCGGCGGCCCGCTGGAAGGGACGGTGACGTTCACCGTCCGGGGACTGGACGGGGGCGCGTTTCCTCGCCAGGATGGTTGGCTTTTCGGCTTGATGGGCCGGGCGCCGGGCGGGGCGGAGAGCAACCTTCAGTCGCACATCTATTATAACGAAGGGGGGAACGACGCGCAGATCCGGTTTATCGCACAACGGCACGACGGGACATGCGCCCCGAAACGGTTCTGCGAACGGCCGGACGTAAAGGGGGACATGGCTTTCGATCCGGGCAAAGCATACACTTTTAATATAACGTGGGATAACGTGTCGGCCAGGATGGTAATGCTGGACGGACCCACCCAGGTAGCCCAATGGGTGACGACCACGTTTGGCGGGTACGCATCCATCGAGTGGGTGCGGATAGGGGCCGCGTTCCCCGGCAAAGCCGGGCATATGGCGCCGATAACCATTACGGCGATGGAATGGAAATGAGCGATGACCGGATATTTACGTTGCTCGACGCATTGCGCGAACGGCAGGAAGCCGCCAACGTCTCCCAGGCGGAACATAACGCCATAGTCCGGGGGATCGTGGAGAGCCATCAGCGGCTGGAAGTGCGGGTGGGGGTCGTGGAACGGGAACACGCCGCGTTGGGATGGAAAGTGGTCTCGGCGCTACTGGCGGCCGGGGCGTCCGTTGTAGGGTGGACGGTATCCTTCGTCCGGGGGCATTAGGCTATCTATGTGCGCGTCTCAATATCAGAACCCCATCCCGGCGCTCGGCCCGGAAAGTCTCGCTCATTTCAAACGGGAGGATTTCGCCTGTCCGTGTTGCGGCGAAAACAAAATCAGCCGGGACCTGGTGGAGAAGCTGGAACGGGTAAGGAACGTCTACTACCGGGCGCCGCTGATCGTCAGTTCAGGGTACCGATGCGCAAAACACGAGGCGGAAGTTGGGGGGACAGGGGCGAACCACCCGTTGGGTTTGGCGGTGGACCTGACGGGGCCGGGCAATACAAAAATCATCGGGGCTGACCTGATGTTCCTCATCATCGGCCTACACGCCGTGGGGGTCTCCAGGATAGTTTTATACCGCGCTAAACGACACCTTCACGCGGATATAAACCCGTCCGGCCCGGACGGGGTTTTTATCGAGGAGTGAAAACACGGTGAGGGTTATCATACCGTTCGTTGGGCCGCAGATCGAGGGGCGATCAGGGATCGCCAATGACCAACGGTGTGTCAACCTGTACCCCAAACTGGAAGGCCCCAACGCAAAAACCGTTATCGGCCTGTACAGAACGCCCGGCCTGAAATACCACGTTTCGGCGGGGACGGGGCCATGCCGCTCCAACGGGGCGGTTTTCCAGGATCGAGCGTATTTTGTCTCCGGGAAAGAATTGGTATGGATCGATTACTCGGGGCTAACCGGGTCCGCCGGGACGTTGGACACTATCCAGGGGCGAGTATCCATCGCCCGAGGCTGGGATCATCTGTTGCTGACCGACGGGACAAACGGCTACACATACGATGGGGTAACGTTCGCCAAAATCACGGACCCGGATTTCCCGCAATGTGACGTGGTCTGCTGGAGCGGACATTACTATTTGGCCGTGAAGAAGGGCACCAACCAGTTTTACGTTTCGGCGCTGAACGATCCCACCAACTGGTACGCCCTGGGGTTCGCCAGCGCGGAAGCCCAGCCGGACAAAGCTATCGCCGCCTGGCCGTTCCAGGGGTACATCATATTATTCGGCGACGAGACGATCCAGCTTTACCGGCAGACGGGGAACGTCGATTTCCCGTTCGATCCGGTGACGGGTTTGGTAATCGAGCATGGGCTACACGCGATTCATTCCCTGGCCGAGGTGGACGATATTCTTTTCTTTTTGGGGAAAAGCCGGGGTGGCGGGCCGTTGGCCATGATGGCGCAAGGGCAGACGCCCGTCCCCATATCCACACCGGATATCGAATGGCGGTGGAACAAATTTATCAATACAAAAGACGCTACAGGTTATGCGTATCGCCACGTTGGGCACATTTTTTACGTTATCACTTTCCCGGCGGCCAAAGAAACCTACGTTTACGACGTGACAACCCAGATGTGGCACGAGAGGAGTTCATATGGCGTGGGGTATCACCGGGCGGGCGGCCATGTCTTCTTTAACTCGAAACATATCCTTGGCGATACGGAGAACGAGAAGTTCTATACCTACGATTTCGACACGTACAAGGATGGCGGAGACCCGTTGGTCTGGATCCGCCGCGCCCCGGTAATCACCGACCCGCCGGGGAACCGGAGGATATTTTTCGACCGGCTGGAGCTTGATTTCTCCGCTGGGTTGGGGTTGACCTCCGGGCAGGGATCGGACCCGCAATGTATGTTGCGATGGAGTAACGACGGGTGGAACTGGAGCGCCGAATTGTGGCGCGGGATGGGGAAAATCGGAGAGTTCCGGCGCCGGGCGGTGTGGAACCGGCTGGGTTCGGCGCGATACCGGATATTCGAGGTCAGCGGAAGCGATCCGATGGACGTGATTATGTTTGGCGCGACTCTGGAGGCGAGAATTGGAGAATCATGATAAAGGAGAAACCGGTATCCCCGCCGCCAGACCCGGCCCAAACGGAGATTTTCCGGCGGTGGTTGCAAGACCTGTGGAACAACTTCCCGAAAATGGATTCGTTCACGCCAAACCTGATCCCGGCCAGCGTGGAGGCGCACAGTTCCAGCGAACAGGAATTTACGGTGGCGGGGTTGAACAAGCAAGATGTGGTGACGGTGAACCCTCCGGGATTCGTGGCGGGGATAGCCCTGGGCGGGGCCAGGGTGGCGGACAACGGGAAAATAAGGATCGTCTTCGCCAACGTGACGGCGGGGGCCTTAACGCCTCCAGCGGGCGTATACGCGGTCTACGCGATCAGGCGGTGATGGAGATCGAGTACCGGGCGATGAAAATCACGGAGATAAACGAAGTGGCCAACCTGTACGGGGCCATGGCGCGGGAGTTGGCGGAGCCGGGGGCGCCGGGAGACGAAGGGGCGGTGGAATTATGGACTATTAACGTGTTCAGATGTCTCTCCGAACGGGGGGCGGCGAACCGGTCCGTGATATTCATCGCGGTATGCGCGGGGCGAATCGCGGGATTCATTCAGGGTCAGATATATTACGACGCGGAATGGGGGAAGTATGTGGGCCGGGTGTACGCCATGTACGTTAGCCCGGAGTTCCGGGGCCGGTGGATCGCGCACAAACTCATGAAAGCGATTGAGAAATGGGGGCGGGGCGTGGGTATGGAGGCGGCGGTGGTTCATGCGGCGCCGGGGAACGAAGGGGCTTATGAACGGTTTGGATTTAAAATTGTTAGCCTGAAAATGGCCAGGGAATACTAGGAGGTTGGCGTATGAGTATCGATCCGCTTACATTAGCCGCGATTATGGGCGGGACCTCGTTCCTGAACAATATGATGGGCAACAAAAACGCCAGTTCGTATAACGACACCCAGATGAAATTGTACAACGATCAGATGGCGGCCCAGGAGAAACTGAACGCCGCCCAGATGGCCCAGCAGAACCAGCAGTTTCAGCAAACGATGGCTCTTCAGGGAGGGATCAGTTCCGAGGCGTATTCGCTGAACCATGGTTATATTATCCCCCACAACAATTTAATGACGCAACTTGACGAGGCGGAGAAAGCCCCGTACATCGTCTCCGGGCGGATGAACCTCCAGCGGATGGATGACCTTATATCGGGGAAGGCCAGGGTGGAGGAATCCCCGGCGTTCAGATATCAGTTGCAACGCGGGGCGGATACCGTCCAGGCCGGCCAGGCGGCTCGGGGGGGGTTGTTGTCCGGACGGGGGATGAAAGAGCTTGGGGAATACGGCATGGGGTTCGCCGGGAACGAGTATGACAAACAGTTGGCCCGGTTCTACCAGTTCAGCAGGCCCACGGCGATCCAGCAGAGGCAACAGTTCGGCCTGATGAGCGGGGGGAGCGAGGGGAGCAAGGGGGGGACATGCCCTTCCGGATCCCATTACGAGCGCACAGAGCCGGGGGAAACGACGAGTAATGGCATCAAGGTGGAATTTGCGGGCATCGAACAATGCGTAAAAGATAAAAAGGACGACCCCCCGCCGCCCGACCCCACCCCCGGCTCGGGCATGACGCCGGACCCAGGCACCTGCAAGCCAGGCCAGGGCTGGAACCCCATTTCGGGAAAGTGCGTGGGGGAATAGAAAAAATGATAGAGGACGAAACCCATGTCTAGTTTCCCAAGCATACCGCACCTGGTAATGCCGGTATCCCCGTTGCAGGGGGTGGCGGAGGCTGGCCTGTCCGGGTACCGGATGGGGCAGGATATGAACCATTACAACATGAAACTGAGCGAGGAGCGGCAACAACAGTATTTGCGGGGGTTGGAACAGTTCGACGCGATGAACGGCGAGATCAAGAATGTTTACGACACGTCGTACAAGGAATATACCGATGGCGGGGCGGAAGATACCGTGGCCGGCGAGGGGGCCGCGCGAGCCGCTAACGCAAAGTATATCGGCGTTCTGGGCGTCCTGAAACAGGCGGGGGCGCCGGATGAGTTTCTGGCGAAACTGCCGAAGGTGTGGACGCCGGACACCTACAACGAAATGGGGGGGGCGTTGGTGGCGGCCAACGCCAAGCTGAACGGGCACAAATTGGTGGACATGGAAAATGGCGGCAAGCAGGAGGTGGACAAGTATGGGAATCTGGTTAAATACCATCCTCCCGTGGCGGCGGAAACGGAAAAATACAAACTCCAGACGGTTGTGGACGCGGAGGGGAACAAAATAGGGAAGATGGTTGGGGACATGGGGACGATAAAAGATTCGGAGGTCGCCCCGCTGGGCAAGGAGGAGAGACCCACGTTGGCCCCGCACACACGTACATTCAAGAACAACGGATATGAAATCACCCAGGAATGGGACACGGAATCCGGGAAATGGCAAGACGTCGCCAAGAACAGGATCGAGAGCAAAGCCGAGGCGCGGACGGCCACAGAGGAAGCCGCCGCCAGGAGGCGGGAGGATGCGACCCAGGGGAAAGAGAGCGCCGCCGCGGACAAGGAGTTGAAGGATTTGGAGAAGGAATCGAGGAGGCTCGATTTGCTACGGCCAAAAGACAAAAAGGGGAAACCCTACCCGGACGCGGTTCAGGAAGGGGGGTTTTTGGGGATCGGATCAGAGACTGTGGAGAACCCCAGGAACGCCAGCTGGCTCAAGGCCAGGACGGATCTTGACACGCGGATTGTGGAGGCCAAAGCGGAACGGACTCGTCTGTCCGGGAAGGGCGGGGACACGCCGGAGGATGGGGCCGGGGCGGGACAACCTCCCGCCATACCGGAGGGAATGTACAAGGTTCGGCGGGGGATGGCGCATAATCGGACGGCGGACACTTCGGCGCTGGTTGATCCTAAACTTCAAGAAGAGGTTGCCATGGCTTTGGCAAAGACTCGCAATCCGGCCGCCATCGCCGCGAAACTGAGATCCAAAGGAATATCCCCCGGTTTATATTTGCCGGGATATTGACCCATGGGGATATTCGACGACGTGCCGGTGATCGAGCCATCGCAAACCGGGGAACGGGATTTCGCGGGGCTGTTTGACGACGTACCGGCGCTTCAAACCAGCCAGACTCCCCATGACACGGAGTGGAAGGATAGCGTTCTCCGCCTTTACAATATGCCCTCAAGGGGGATGTTTGACGATATCCCGGCGCTCGATCCACCCCAAGCTGGGTGGAAGAAAACCATAACAGCCATCCCGGAGGAAATCTATTACGGGGGGAAACAGGCGCTCGGCGGGTTGGCCAGGATGGCCGGTGAAACGTCGATATCGGATATCGACAGCGCCATAAACCCGATGGCTCCCGTTGGGCGGATGTTTCGCAAGGCGGCGCTGGGTGACCAGAACTATTCCGAAAAGCCCATATCGCCAGATCTGGGGCTGGCCGGTGGGGAGATGGCCAGGGAAGCCACCGCGGACCTGAGCCGGGTTACTCCGAAGGATCAGTCCATGCTCCAACAGATGGCGTCCGCCGCCGGAGTGTCGTTTGGCCAGATGATTCCCGGAGCCATCGCCGCGATGGCCACCAAAAGCCCGGCGGTGTTGGCCGCGTCGTTTGGCGTTCAGCAGACGGGACAGAGTTATCAGGAGGCCCGCGAAGCTGGCAAACCGGTTAGGGAGTCCCAGACGTTTGCGGGGCGGCAAGGGATCATCGAAGCGGGAAGCGAATATTTGCCGGCCCAGGCGGTGTTCAAGGTGGGTTCACCGGCGTTCAAGTATCTGGTGGATATCATAGCCCGCGAGGTTCCGGGCGAGCTGGTGGCCAACATTGGCCAGTCCGTGAACGCCTATATCGAGGGGTTGCGCCCCGAAACCACCGTGGGGGACTTGATATCGAACATTGCCACAAAAGAACTGCCGGTGACCGCTGGGGCGGCCGTGTTGGGCTCGGTAATGCAGGGTGGGGGCGGGAAACTGGTGGGTAAAGCGTTGGGGGTGGGGAGTCCACCGCCCCAAGCCCAAGCCGGGGGGGCGGCGGCCCCGGAGCCATCCGCGTCAGAGGAGAGGGCGCCGGAGACTCCCCCGGCCCCCACCATCAACGAGGAGATCACACGGCGGGCGATGGAGGCGGCCAGGGCGAAGGTGGAAGACCTGCTGGCGCAAAAGGAGACGGAGGCCCAACAGGCTCAACCCCAGCCGGAGACCACCCCCCCCACAGACAAGGGCGTGGCGGCCCCAGTGGATTCAGCGGGGGCGGTTCAGGAACCTCCCTCCACAACGGGGGCGACCCCGGCGCCGGAACCGGCGCTCTTCCCTTCGGAAGCGGAGTTGCGGGTGAAACGGCACGGGGAATTGACCACAAAACATGGGTTGACCCCGGAGGCGGCGGAAGATTTCAAACCCACGGAACGGCCCGACGTGGTGACGGGATTCCATGCCACCCAGGACCGCGCCCCGACGGTGAAACGGGCCATCGAGCACGTGGCGGCCACGGGGGAGAAGGCTTTTTATATCGATACCGATATCATGAACCTTGGCGGGCTGAACGAGGCCCTGGGGAGCAACGAGAAGGCGAACCCATATTACCGGATGATATCGGACACATGGAGCGAGAAACTGAGGGCCTTGGGGGCGAACGTTCAGTTTTTCCGGCACGGGGGGGACGAGTTCAGCGCGGTAATCATTGGGAAAGACGTCACCGAGCCGCAAATCAATCTTGCGTTGGACCAGGCTTCGGACTATATTAAAGGTAAGATAAAGGAAGCGGGCCTCGAGGAGACCGATCACCCTAAACATAAAGGCGATCCGGGATACCGGGGCGTTGATATCACGTATGGCGTAAGCGAGATCACCCCCACCGCCAAGTTGGATGAAATATTCACAGGGGCCGATTCCAAGACGGCTAGCCGGAAGAAGGAGAGGATCAGTGTCAGACGAAAGCAGGTTGATGAGGCTGGGGCTGTGGCATCTGAGGGACGATCCGGAGGAGCTACAAAAGGCCCTGGACAAGAACATAGCCGAGGACAACGCGAGGGTAGAATCCTACCACCGCGAACAGGAGGCCCAGAAGAAGAAGGCCCGGCAGGCGCCCAACAACTAGGCCCTTCCACCCCACCCCAGGCGCCCAAGGGCGGGGCAAGCCCCGTCATCCCCAATATCCCCAACGCCAAGGCCAGCCATACCCAGGCCCAGGTGGCCGCCGAACGAGCCGCCAGAACGAACGTCACCGAACACGATTCCGCTTTGTCCATGATCCGCAAGCTGGGCGGGGTGCGGTTTGACGATCCCCTGCTCAAAGACATGCTGGGCCAGCTGGGGCTTACCAGGAACAGCCCGGAGGCCCGGAGTATCATCCGCCAGGATGGGTTGACGATCCACAAACTGATGGAGAGGATGAGCGGGTACGTGAATGACCCGGCCACCATGCGGGACGGGGAATGGCATGACCAGAAGGATTTCTTCGATTGGCTGGAGAAAGACACAGGACGGCGGGGGTATACCAACGAGGAGGTGAAAAGCCGGGCGGACAGGGCCGGGGAGGCGCAACGGCGGGCGATGATCAACACGCCAAGCGGGGTGAGGGAACTGGCGGATTCGGTAATCAGGAAACCGTTGTACCAGTGGGGGGAGACGGAGATGAGCCGGGCCGAGGAGGAGGGGGCGCGGCGGAAACTGATAGAGGCGGAGGTCGAGACCGCCGTCGAACGGGAGGCGATCCGGAACGAGGATTCGGCCCCCGATAACGTCCCGGTGGAAGTGGCGCCGGGGGTGAGGTTTTCGATGGCGGAGGAGAAAGACATAAAGGTAAAAACGCCCTCTGGTATTTTTAGGTTGCTTGGGATAAAGGAAGCCCCTGTGCGCGCCGATCCGGCGAGGCTTTATGAAAAACACCCGGAGGCGTTCACCTCTATCGACGGCGTGGTCCCCTTTATCGAACACGTGCTGGAACGCCCGGACTATAAAACGGCTGGGATGCTCCCCACCACCAGGCTTCTTGTCAGGCGGAACGGGAAGGATACGGCCGTGGCTATCGAGGTGGAGACAAGGGGAGGCGTTTACGAGGTCAAGAGCGCGTATGTTCTTAAAAAGAACCAGATCGAGAACAAAATAAAAAAGGCGGTTCAGCGGGGAGATCGCAACCTCCGGTCTGGGGAAATTCCCCATGGGGAAATCTCTGGCCAGGTGCTGGCCGGTCTCGCGAATCCGGCTTCCGCTTCAACGCCTTCTAAAGATAGTATACCCCCAGCCGGGGAAAAAGGCAAGGCGGGGGGGGCGACACAATACTCCCTCGGGGCGGATATCACCGGAAAAATCAGAGACCTATTCCGGAAAGCGATTCAGCCCGGCCAGATGGCCAAAGAAGACAAGGTTGTCTATTCGCAAGTAAGCCCGGACGAAGCCGCCAGGATCAAGGAGAAAACCGGACTGGACGTGGAGGGATATTCACATTCAGTGGCGGGGTACGAGATAAAACACATTCACCGCGAACATGGTGATCCCGCAACCGAAGCGGCAAGAGGGCAAGCCCCAGTCACGGAAAAAGACGTCGCTGAAATAATCCCGGAAGTGGTGCGGTCATGGGATTCGGTTGAGTACGTGGGGAAAGGGCGCCTGGGGCTGGATGGCGTTAGATACCAGAAACGGATCAACGGGGATATTTACGTTGTGGAGGAGATGCGGACTGGACGGAAGGAGCTTGCCCTGAAAACCGCATACAAAAAAACGGCCACGGCGAAGAATGCACTCCTCGGCGAGGATCCTTCTTCTGAAACGCCCGAAGCGCTCCGTGGCGATTCCAATATACCCCCAGCCGGGGAAAAAGGCAAGCCCTCGCAAACCGACACGCCGGAGTTCAAACGCTGGTTTGGCGATTCCAAAGTGGTGGACAAAGAGGGGAAACCCCTGGTGGTTTATCACGGGACAAGAAGTGATTTTACCTCATTCAAACCACGCGAATCCAGGAGTGTCCAAGGGGCGTATTTCTTCCACGAGGACGCTGATTTTGCCGGGTCCCCCGCATATGCCGGGAATAACGGCGGCAATGTGATGCCCGCGTATTTATCAATACATAAACCTCATATCGCGGGTAATTTAAGTAGCAATCCCTTTTTGGAGGGGGGGGCGGTTTTTTACGCAAAAAATAATGGCTTCGACGGCGTCTACGTAAAAAAAGAAAATTATTGGATTGCCTTCTCCCCCACTCAGATCAAATCGGCCACTGGCAACCGGGGGACGTTCGATCCGGGGAACCCCGATATCAGGTACTCCAACATCCCCCCTGAATCCCCCCGTCAACGGGGGGAGCGAGGGGGCGGCGCCGCATTGGGATCCTCGCGCCGCCAGTCTCTCCAGGAAATGGAGATAAACCGTCATCTGCCCGGCGGGGAGGCGGGGATCGCCAAACCCACCACCCCGGAGCATCTTGCCGCCCGAGACCTGGCCCGCCAGTTCGGGCTGGATACGGTCTTTTTCGAGAGCCGCAACCCGGAGGATAACCAGGTGCAGGGGTTTGTCCATCCCGGCGAGGAGGGGAAGATATACCTGAACACCAGGACGGTTGACCCCGCCTTGCGGGTGGCCGGGCATGAGGTGATCCATAGCCTCCGGAACAACCACCCTGACCTGTACGAGAAACTTTCCGCCATCGCCGCCGAGGAGATATCCCCCGCCGACGTGGAGGCGCACCGGGCGAACCTGGAACGGCGGCTGGCCGGAGTCAGCGGGGAGAAAATCACGGTGGACGTGGCTCTGGAGGAGCTGACCGCCAACCGGGCCGGGGAGAGGATCCTTGATCCGGAGTTCCTGAACCGGATCAAGAAGGTGGATAAACCGCTGTACGACCGGGTGATCGAGGCGATTGAGCGGATTTTGAGCAAAATCCGGGAGATGATCGGTGGCGGAGAGGAATCAAACCCGGCGTTGAAGAGGACGGCGGACCGGCTGGATCAGGCTCTGGCGGAGACGCTGGTGGAGTTCGCCAACCGGAAGCCGGCGGCAAAAGAGTATTTTGAAAGCAAAAACGCCGTCCGGATGAGCTTGGCCGGGAAGCCGGGGAAGCCCTCACCTCTAAACAAACGGGAATGGGAGATCGTTCGTCATGCGGGGCGGATGGGGTTTTATCAGATGGAGACCAAAGGGATTACCGCCGAGCCGGAGTTCCAGAAGATTATGGAGACGGCCTTTGGGAAGAGCTACAAAGCCCTGGAAGAGCTTATGCCGAAGGTGTGGGCCGAAAGCCGGAGACAACAGGAGAAGTACCGTGAGGCCGAGAACAGGCGGCTGGAGGGTATCCAGAGGAGGAAAGACGGCCTGACGGCGGGGCAGAAACCGGACCGGCATGAGAAGATGGCCGAACTGGACAAGAAGGCGCTCGCCGCCAGGGATATTTTGAATTCCGAGTTCGGCAAGATGGCCAGCCGGTGGGCCAGGGAAGACCTGCGCGGGGCGATAAAAGACGCCGAAGCGGCGGATCGCCAGCAGGAGATGATGGATACGCTCCGGACGGCCCCACGGGAGGTCCGGGGAAGGATGGAGGTGCTGGCCAAGGTGAAGAACGTCCGGACGGCCAAAGACCTGGAGACGTTCCGTGCCCGGCTGGCGGATCTGGTGGATGATTGGCGGAGGCGGAACGCCATCGCGGGGATAAAAGACGAACTGAACCGTTCGAAGATCAAAATGGTCTCCGGCCGGCCGGTGAGCAGATACGGGCCGGGGGCGCAAACCGTACTGGACACGTTGCGGTCCGCGTTTAACATGACCTCGGCGGGGGCGCGGAAACTGATCGACAAAAACCTGGAGACGCTGACGGACGAGCAGGGGCCGGGGGGGCTGCCGCTGGGAACGCTGATGGAGAACCGGGCGCTGGAGATCGCCGCTGGGCTGGACGGCAAATCGGTGGAAGACGTGTTGGGGATTTACGGGGACATCGTCCACCTGAAACTGACGGGGGTTTTTCGCCGCGGTTTGGCGAAGATGGAGGCCGCCGCCGAGATCGACCGGACGGCCAGCGCCATCACCCGCGCCGTATCGGCCGTGGATCCGGGGGGGACGGCGGACCGGACGTTCGATCCGGAGAAGGAATGGGTTCCCCCCACGCTGGGGGGGAGGATTAAAAAACGGATCACCGGGGGGATGGCCAGTTACATGGGCTGGCCTGATTTGGTGGAACGGCTGTTCCTCCACGAGAAGGCGGGGGAGCCGGGGCAAAAGGACGCGCTTGCCGCGCTGGACGTCCACGATACGAACAACGCCCAGAAAGCGGGGTTGATGGCCCGGAGCGACGAGATGAACGATGGGTTCCGGGAATCGTTTGGGCTGGCTTCCGACCGGGAGGTGGTGCGCAAAATCGTCAAGGATAGCTCCGGGAAGATCAACCTGGGGAGGTTCACGGACAACCGGGGGGAGACGCGGGCGTTGGAACTGACCCGCGCCCAGTTGCGGAAACGCTGGATGGAGATGAAAGACCCGGACCTGATGACGACATACGTCCAGGGGATGGGGTACACCGGGGAGATGATCGGCGCCATCGAGAAGGCCCTGACGAAACAGGATAAGGCCTGGGCGGAATGGCAACTGAAATTTTACGCGAAATATTACGGAGCGGTGAACGCGGTTTACTCGGAAATGAACGGGGTGAACTTGCCAAAAAATGAGTTCTACTCCCCCATCCGGCGGGAAGGGTTTGGCGGCGCCGGGGCGGAGTTTGAATGGCTGGCCGACGTGAAACAGAGGACTTCGATCAGCAAAGGATCGATGAAAAGCCGGGTGCGGACCGACCTGAAGATCGCCGCGCAAAACGACGTGGACGTGTTGCAACGGCATATCGCGGAGATGGAACATTACGTGGCGTGGGCGGAGAAGATGCGGACGTTGAACGGCGTCTTCGCCAAAGGGGAGACGCGGGCGGCCATCATCAGATATCGGGGGATGGCGGAATGGCAAGAGATCAGCCGGTTTTTGACGGACATGACCAGGGGCGGGGCGGAGATAACCCAACTGGGGGGGAGACTGGAGAAATACCGGCAACGGTTCGTCACGTCGGTACTGGCTCTCAAACCCTCCATCGCCTTTAAACAGCTCGTCTCTATGCCGGCCATGGCGGAGACGGTCCCGGTGGCGTCGTTCGCCAAGGGGGTGGCGGGCTTTCTGGCGCATCCGGTGGCCAACGCCAGGGAGATGATGGCGGCCAGCCCATATCTGCGGAACCGGTATGGAGGGATGGACATAGAGCGGGATATCCGGGCGGCGGTGAAAAGCGATAAATACGGCGCGTGGCGGAAGAATAAAAACTGGATCAACACCCTGATGATGAATATCGAGTTGGGGGACAAAGCGGCGGTGTTCCCCGGTGGGTGGGCGGTGTATAAACACAACCTGGCGTTGGGGAAGACGAGAACCCAGGCGATCCGGGAGATGGAGATTGTGATCGACCGGACGATGCAATCGGCCGACCTGAGCCGGATGAGCCGGTATCAGCGGAGCGATAGCCCGCTGACCCGGATGTTCACGATGTTCCTTAGCCAGCCGCTACAGCAGGCCCAACGGGAGCTACTGGCCGTCCAGAAAATCACCACGGGGAAAGAGGGGCTGGCCCAGACGGCCAAAACCATAGCGATAATGCACGTGGTGTTGCCCACCATACTTCAGCTTGTGGCTAATTTTGGGCGGTGGGATTGGGAGGACGAGAAACGGGCGGCCATAATCGGGCCGTTGAACGGGTATTTCATGGCGGGGCTTATGGCGGAAGCGTTCGTGGGCGGGGCGATGGGCGGCGGCCAGGGAGGGGAACTGGGGCTGGCCAGGGCGGCCAGGGACGCGGGGCGGACGGCCAAACTGGCGGCCGATTGGGTGGCCGGGGAGGAGTTTGACGACGAGGATTATTACCGGGCCTGGCGGCTGGCGGCGGGGACGGCGGGGGTGGTCTCCGGGGCGCCGGTCAGGACGGTGATGGACATGGCCCAGGGGATAAAGAAGCTGGTGAGACCGGAGGAGGAGGGGGACACGGAGGAAGGCGCCGCGCTGGCCCTGGGGTTCCCTCCCGGCGTGGCGAAGAAAGCGGCGGGGGATTAAGTTTCAATCCTCGCCCGGTCCGGAGACCGGGCGAATGGTATTCTCCTGTTTTCTTATTAGTGTGGCAACCTTTGGAATCCGTCCCCCCGCCATGGGCCAGAGCGAAAGGAACGGTGGCCGCGAAGGAGAAAAGAACCAGGAGAAAGAAAAGAAAGTTTTTCATGGCGCCACGCTATATCCTTGTCCCCTTGAAATATTCCGTATAGCGCCCCATTATCCCCTAATTCTCCCGGCTTGCCTTCCTGGGATAGCGAGACATAGACCCGCCGCGATCACCCGCGGTGTTTTTGTTTTTTTCCAGAATGATTTTGTGCTCATCGCCAGCCACGGTTATGACAAGCTCCAGTGGTTCGGGACCAATCAAAGAAAATATTCGCCCATGATGTTCCGATCCAGGGCGAAGCTTGATTGGCCGTAACGCAAGGAGGTTATTAATTGCGATTTCATTCTGTATCTCGGCGGCCTCTATCGCCATACCCATGGCCATAGCTCCCATCATCGAGGCGGCGTAATTGGGTTGTTGTTGGTAATAGGAGCTTCCGGCGTATGTATAGCTTGTTGGAGTAGTTTGATAAATGGAGCCGTAAGTGAATGAGTTGACCGGGCTTGGGTTGGAATAACTATACATAGACGCGGCGGACTGAAACGCGCTTGCCGAAGCAAGAGCGCTCGTTGAAGTTTGTCCGTGGGCGAGGTAAACCGCGTCTGCGGGAGATAGCAGGCGCAATGTGGAATTCTTCGCGTCAAACAACTCGATATTCTCGGGGGAGACAACGGCGGCGCCGGTATTGTTGGTGATTTTAATATCAAGCCGGCAATACTTTTGTTTTCCATCCAAAGCAAAAAGCCACGCCCCCACCTCGACCGACGATCCCACCTTTTCGCTTTTGGCGGAATTGAAATAGAACAAGTCTTTCAAGGGGAAGTGATTTTTGTTGGCGTTGGTTTCGTAATCCGGGGATTTCAAGTGGGTCACCGACACGCAGGAGATAAACGCGAGAAGACATATCGGGATAATAGACAGACGGCGCATGATACCCTCCAAATAATCCCCGGAATCCCCTCTTGATGGTAAGAATATACGCCAGAGCGGAGGGAATGTCAAGGGGGAGAGTGGCTATCGGTATACGTCTTTGCGGTGGCCGATCCGGACAACCAACACGACGAGTTCAGAGTCCCGCATCTGGCAAAGAACGCGATAATCCCCCACCCTGTACTTCCATAGCGGACCGAATTTTGGACCTTTGAGGGCTTCGCCCAAGCTTCGCGGATCCTCAACCGGCGCCAGGCGAGCCGTCAGAAACTGGAGAATCCTTCTTGATACCCGCCTGTCCAGCTTGGCCAAGGCTTGGCGGGACGAGGATGACAACTCAATCGTCCAGGCCAAGCTCTTTGGAAACCTCCTCTATCGTGTATGTGCGGCTACGCCCGGTGCGGATATTTTCAATCTCCTTCTCGGCCAAGTAAATATCCTCAAGGTCGTCTATGTACCCGAGGATGGCCACGCGGGCATAATAAGTCTTGGTCCGGCCGGTCCTTTTGGCCAGTTTGTCCAGGCGTTTTTCTATATCGGCGGGCAACCTTATTCCAAGCATACAGAATCCTCCATGCTAAACACGTTTAGCCTAATCCGCGCGGGACGGAGAGTCAAGTCATTTCCCCCTCTTCCGCCCCAAAGCTTCCATCACCTCCAGGGCTGTTTTAACGTCCTCATCCTCCATCAAGTCAAAAATTTTCCTGATTCGTTGCAGGGCTTCGGCTCGGATATCTTTTTCCCCCGCCTTGACCGCTTGGGGGAAGAGCGCGTCATCGAAAGTCAGGTGACTTGCCGCCTTCTCGGCGAACTCGGCGGTTCCGATATTCGCTTTGTCTTCGCCCAGGAGGAACAGCGCAGGGTCGCAATCGGTCGCCTCTACTATCTTTTTGATGGTCTCGCGGCTTGGCTTGTTATGCCCTTTTTCCAAAAGATTGAGACTGGACGGGGATATCCCTATTTTTTTCGCAAATTCATATTGTTTATAACCCAAAGATTTCCTTAAGGTTACGATCCTTCCGCCTAAATAATTAAGGCTAGGCTCATTTTTTTCTTGACTATTCTTTAGGTTAGGCGCAATATTCATCTTATGAGAACCAAATGGCAGAGAGAAGAGTATGGGCGGTCAAAATAATCCAAGGAAAAGCCCGGCGGCGGCCATCACTCTTCTCTGCCAAGATTTGGGTCATATCGCTATCCGCCGGGCTTCCCTTTTAATATCGCATTTATCGGGTTCAATATCCAGTTTTGAGTTGGCGGAAGCGCCGGGTGGACGGAGACGTCATCGTCAGCCGGCCGCCACGGGCTTTCGCCACCAGCCGTGCCCACCAACACGGCCCAGCCGGGCGGGGGGCCTTCCATACCCCCTTCCTCTCCCCGTCCGGTCTATTTATAAATCTATCTCCTCCTCCCTCCGGGAATCAACGTTAACGAGTGGAGTCCGCTAATTATGGAATCCCACGTGGAATATGAACAGAGAGTGAAACGGTTCACCCGGCCAGTTGTGCCGGGGGAGATGACTGCGGGTCTGGCCGTGGCGTTGGGGTATGCGTTTCCCCACACGGTGGCCAACGCCCTGGCGGTGGATAACGAACGGTGTTTTACCGTGGGGCGGTGGTTCCTGCTTCAGCGGATACTGAACGATTTCCGGCCCGCCGTCTCCATGTTGGCGGAGGAGGGGTTCCATGTCTCCCGGCTGGACGGGTCGATTGTGGGGCCGATCATGGATCCGGAACGCCGCCTGCTGGTGGAGACCGCCCGGATGATCCAGGCCCTGGACGAGTCCCGGCGCCCGGAAAGCTCCGGCGGGGTGGCCGTCACCACCGAGGAACTCCGGGGGATCGCCATCCTCGGTAGCAACATTATCGGACTCATAAACGACGTCATCAACCCCAAACGCCACAACGCGAAGTACAGCATGGTAGGGGTGGATTTCGATCTGGCGGAAAGGGCGATGAGATGACAAAACGGCTGGTAATCGCGGTGGTATGCCGGGCGAAGGACTTGCCCAGCCGGATAAAAGGGCCGTTTAAGATCAAGAGGAGGCACGGCCGTCATGTCCGCTGAACCGCAAACCGCGCGGGTTCTGTGCGCCACTTGCCAGGCTGTGGGGGACCTGTTGCATGACGACGGCTGGCGGATGTTCGATAAAAAAACCTACTGTTCCGCCGTGTGCCAGCGCGGCGGGATGGCCTCCTCCCAGGGGGCGGAGACGACGCCCCCCACGTTTCCGTCCCCGTTTTTTAACGATGATGAAGGAGGAAAATAAATGATATCGCCGGAGCCGGTTTGCGCTGGTCATGTCCTTGGGGGATATGGCCGGATAACGTTGTTTCCCAGTCGATCATCGTGATTGCGGGCCGGTTCCGGCGTTTTTTTTTAACAAATTAAACGGGAGGATATTAAGTGGCGGAGAACGAAAGAACGTTTCTTGACCTGCTGGCCAATCACCGGGGCGGCGCCCTGGTGGGCCTGCTGAATGACGAGTACAAAAATCTCGTGGCGTCGGTCCGGGACACGGGGAAAGCGGGGGTGTTGACCCTCACCCTGCGGTTCGGGGAACCGAGCGAGAGCGGGGCCATCCCGGTGACGGGGAAGGTGAAGTGCGCGCCGCCGGTGTGGGCGCCACTGGCGCAATATTACTTCCCCGTGGCGGACGGGGGGTTGCAACTGGATCATCCTAAACAGGCGCCCCTGTTCCCGGTGAATGTTGGGGCGAAGGAGAAACAAAATGGTTGACGAAAAAAACGATAGTAAAAATATCTTTACTTCCGCGATGGAGGCCGGCGCGGCGGTGGCGGCCAATGGGACTATTCAGGAGTACCCCGCGGTGGTGGCGCCGGAGGGATGGAAAGTGGCGAGCTTGGAGGAGTACCAGGATAATCCGTCTCGCCCAAAAGGGGTGGCCATTCTGGCGAACAAGGAATCGTTCGTCGAGTATGTGGAAAGGTGCGCGGTGGAGGGGACGTCGGTTATTTTTGCGAGCTATAGATGGGAACGGCGGATCGAGGCGGTGTTCAATTATCACATGCCGGGGAACGGAGAGGCGGGGTGGGGGGATTACGGCGCGGTGTACGAACCCAATCTGGACGTCGGCTATCAGGTGTGGATGCGCATGAATAGCGTAACTATGAGCCAGGAGGAATTCGCGGCCCACGTGGAGGCCCGGATTCTGGATTT
>Ga0315281_10001378_pt1 | contig 35755 bp, 29 predicted proteins | sample YL17G07_0_MG_FD_204540 | JGI IMG/M metagenome (GOLD analysis project Ga0315281, IMG submission 204540) | Sediment microbial communities from Yellowstone Lake, YNP, Wyoming, USA - YL17G07_0 | ecosystem: Environmental > Aquatic > Freshwater > Lake > Sediment | place: USA: Wyoming | collected...
AAACCGGGGACATGGACTCGGCGATAGAAAGCCTGAGAAAGGTAATTTACTTGGAGCCGTCGTCCGTCTCTGCATATTTGGAGCTTGCCGCGATTCACGAGAACGCGTCGGAATTTGAAAAGGCCGGTAAGGCCCGAAAATCAGCGATTTCCATCCTAAAGACCTTTCCTAAAGGAGTAGTTGTCGAACCATACGGGGAAAAGGTCGAAACAATGATTGTAATTGTGGAAAAACTTCTGGCCTAATAACCCTACTAATTCCGCACGGAAAAATCCTACCGAAATATGTTATACTGCACATTATAGATATTGTAGTGTCGAATTATGGTTTTCATGTGGGAGGCAATCATGGATTCTTCTCCCGTGTCCTTTCTTGTTTTTGACCTGCACGGCTCCGTTTACGGGGTAAGGTCCGCTAATGTGCGAGAAATAATCTGGCTTCCGGAATTAACCCCGGTCGAGGAGGCCCCGCCGTACATAGCGGGGGCGTTTAACCTTCGGAACAGGATTGTCCCGGTTATGGATTTGAACGTCAGGTTTGGCCACCAATACCGACGTTATCAGATTTGCAATTCAGTAATCGTTTTGGAGGCGGAAGGCAGTCTGACGGGCGTAATTGTGGACGAGGCGTTGGACGTATATGAAATCGCCATAACGGATATTGAGGACCCACATTTTTTTACGCATGGGACAACTGCGCCCCACTTCATAGAAGGGGAGGCCAAATCCGGCGGTAAAATAATAATGATTCTCGACGCGGCCATGCTGGCTAAACATTTGGCGCCGCTGACGGAAACCGGCCAAACTTCCACTCCACTGCAAGCGGGAGATGGGGTTGCGGCGTTTTCCCAGCGCCCGGTATTTTGCCCCGAGGCAACGCCGCGTGAAAGAGAGCTGTTCCGAGAACGGGCAAAGAATCTCAGTCTAAAGGACGAAGGCGATGGGCTGTCCGGTCTTCTCCCAATGGCGGTGGTGGGCATCAGCGGGGAATATTTCGGGTTTGACGTCGGCTTCGTGCGGGAGTTCACGGACATTCATCTCCCAACACCCGTCCCCTGTTGTCCGCCGCACATCGTTGGAAACATGAACCTGCGCGGCAACATCGTCACCATTGTGGACATACGCAACCTGCTCGCCCTCCCGGCCGTCGGAGCCGCACTTTCAAAGGCCGTGATAACGGACATGGGGGAATCGCTGGTCGGGTTGGCCGTAGGCGAGGTTTTGGACGTCGCATATTTCAAGAGGGATGAGATAGTTTCGGCTCCCGCGGGCGGAGTCGCGGACAAATACGTGAAAGGGACGGCGTCGTTTGGCGGTCGTTTGATGACTGTGCTGGATATGGGGAAAATATTTTCAGAGGGGGAATTGGTCGTAAACGAAGAAACTTAACTAAAAACCTACGGCTTTCGACCTGTGTCCGGTCAATTGCCGAACCCTGTAGGAGGAGGGAAAAATGTTCAAAAAGCTTAAATTAAAACAGCAGATACTTCTGGGGTATTCCATCCCCCTTCTTCTCTCCGTGATGGTCGCCTTTTTTGTTTATTACAACGTGCGCGTGGCCCTGCACCAGAACGACATAACCGAAGCCTTTGACAAGAAGGTAAAGGCGACAAACGACCTTGCCTATCATATATTGGTTGCCCAACGGGTTACCCGCACCTATTTGATTGATAAGTCAAAAAATGACGCGCTAAAGGACTCCTATAATCTTGCGGAGACCAAGATTGATAAATCGCTCGAATTTCTTTCCGGAACAATCGAAAATCCTACTCAAAGAGCGCGTCTTGCAAAAATAATGGACGCAAACACCGAATTGAGGGAAAAACACCAAAAACCATACATTCTGCTGGCTGAGGAGGGAAAGGCTGACAAGGCTATTGAGCTGTTCAAATCCGGTGTGAACGAAAAACTCGCGAATGTGCTTGACATGACCCTGGAAGAATTCCGGGACGCCGAATACGATATCCAACGTGAAGTAAAGGCAAGCGAGGAAAAGGCCATACAATCCATAGTGAACGCAATAATATACGGAACACTGCTTGCCGTCGTTCTGGCGGTGGTATTGGGGCTTTACATCTCCAAAGGGATAACCGGAGCGATAAGCGAGGCAACAAATTCGATTGCAACTTCATCCACGGAAATATCCGCCACGGTGACCCAGCATGAGCGCACGGCGGCACAGCAGTCGGCTATGGTCAGCGAGACTTCAACCACCGTGGAGGAACTGGGCGCCTCCTCGCGACAATCCGCGGAACAGGCGGAGTCCGCCGCGGTATCCTCGCAAAGCGCTTCAAAAATGACGGAAGATGGAAAAACCGCCGCAACCCAGGCGGTTGCAGGAATGACGGTCCTAAAAGAAAAGATAGGGGCCGTTTCAACCCAGATATTAAGACTTAGCGAGCAGACCGCGCATATTGGAGCCATCGCAAACCTTGTTGCCGACATTGCTGGTCAAACGAACATGCTGGCCCTTAACGCGGCGGTGGAGGCGGCGCGCGCCGGGGAGCACGGCCGGGGGTTCGCGGTCGTGGCCGCGGAAGTGCGAAAACTTGCCGACCAAAGCAAGAAGTCGGCGGGCGAGACGAACGCACTGATAGCCGACATTCAAAAGGCCATCAACTCCACGATCATGGTCATGGAGGACGGGACGAAAACAGTGGAGGAATCAGCGGTGCTTTCACGCCGCCTCGGCGATATGTTCACATCCTTGACCGGAACGTCAGTGACAGTTTACAACAACGCACAGCAGGTACTTTTGAATTCGCGGCAACAGTCGGCGGCTTTGGACCAGATCATCAACGCCATAGGCAACATAAACACCGGCACCAAAGAGACCGCCGCAGGTATTTCCCAGACGAAGATAGGCGTGCAGAAGCTAAGCGAAGCGGCGCAGAATTTAAAGGCTATGGTGTGAGATGTCTATAAGAATACCCGGATTAGGGATTATTAAATGATTGAGGACAAGGAACTTCGGAATCTCTTCAAGGCCGAGAGCGCGGAGCATCTTCAAAACCTTGAGGCGGGACTCCTTCGACTTGAAAAAGAGCCGGATAACAAATCGGATTTGGAAACCGCATTTCGCGACGCCCACAGCCTCAAAGGCGCCGCCAGGATGGTGGGCGTGACAGGCGTGGAAAAGATATGCCACCGTATTGAGGATATGCTCGGCAAGGCGGTGAAAGAATCCGCCCCGCTCCATTCGGAATTCATGGATTGGATATACAAGGCGCTCGATTCCGTGAAGAAACTGGTGCGCGAGGCCGTAACGGGCGAGCCGGCAGGCGTGGACGTATCCGACGTATTGAACATCATGGCGGGTGCTGAAAAGAACCAGGCGACAACTGAAAATTTGCCTCCCGCGTCGCCCCCGGAGGATACCTCGAAAACCCCCTATGATGTTTATCGCATTGACACCATAAGGGTGGAGACAAAAAAACTGGACGAACTGATGACCCACACCGGCGAACTTGCGGTTATGAAAACACGGACGGCCAGGATTTTGGCGCAGGCGGAGGAGATATTGGAATCGTGCGAGTCCGCCTTAAACAAGTCGCCAATGGCAAATGGCAACGGCGAGAATTTCAACCCGGAAAGCGAAAAGATTAAAACGCTCGTCGCCAAATTGACTGCAATGCGGGACGCGATTTTCGAGGACAACTCAAGGCTGGAGTATATCGCGAGCGCGCTGGACGGTGGAATACGCGACATAAGGCTCGTCCCGTTCTCGGCATTGTTCAACCTTTTCCCACGCATGGTTCGAGACATGGCGAAGGAGCGCGCAAAGATTGTCGACCTTGAAATAGTCGGGAGTGACACCAAGGCGGACAAGCGAATCATCGAGGAGATGAAGGATCCGATAATGCACTTGATTAGGAACTCCATCGACCACGGGATAGAGACGCCGGAGGAACGCGAACTGGCAGGAAAGCCCAAGGCCGGGAAGATACGCCTAACCGCGTTTAATACCGAGGTGAATATTGTCGTGGAAGTGGCGGACGACGGGCGGGGGCTGAACCTTGACTCAATAAAGAAAACAGCGCTAAAGCGCATGGTGGTCTCCGAAAAGGAGTTGGAGGCGATGTCCCAAAAGGAAATTGAGAACCTCGTTTTCGAGCACGGTTTTTCAACCAGCGCGTTTGTGACCGACGTTTCAGGCCGGGGAATCGGCCTGGACGTCGTGACTTCCAATCTTGAGGCGCTAAAGGGTTCAGTGCAGGTCGAATCTCAGCCCGGAGCCTCCTGTGTTTTCCTCATGAAACTGCCGGTCACGCTTACGACCGCGCGAGTGCTTCTGGTGGCCGCGAGGGGCAGAAGCTACGCCATCCCCATGGAATTTGTTGACACGTCCCTGCGGGTGACGCCCGGGAACATTTTCCCATTAGAAGGAAGGTCCGCTATTGCGCTGGAAAACAAGACCGCCGTGTGGGTGGCGGATCTGGCGGACATACTTGAGTTGCCCAAGGCGGAAACCGTGCAAAACGACCCCAAGCCCGCGATTGCCTGGAAGCCGTGCGTGGTGTTGGCCGTCGGCTCTGAAAAGTTCGGCCTGTTTGTTGACGACCTTCTGGACGAGCAGGAGGTGGTCTTAAAGCCAAAAAACGAGATATTGAAACGGGTCAGGAACGTGTCGGACGCCACGATTCTAGCCAGCGGCGAAATTTGCGCCGTGCTTAATCCGAACGACATGTTGAGGACTGTTCGGAAACAGTCCGCCACGGACATGAGGCCGCCGACAGATAAGAAAAAGGAGGAAAGGAAACTTTCGGTGCTCTTGGTGGAGGATTCCATAACCACCCGGACGCAGGAAAAACGAATACTGGAGGGGGGCGGATACGAGGTTGTCACCGCGGTCAACGGCTTGGACGCCTTGGATAAACTCGCCCAACGCTGGTTCGACGCGGTTGTGTCGGACATAATGATGCCGGGAATGGACGGCCTTGCCCTGACCGCCACCATAAGGCGGGACAAAAAAAACAAGGAGCTTCCGGTGATTCTGGTCACGACCCTTGCGTCGGACGAGGACAAAAGAAGGGGGTTGGAGGCGGGGGCCAACGCATACATCCCCAAACCATCATTCGACCAGAAGATACTGCTGGAAACGCTCGGAAGGCTGGTATGAAAAAGGCCGTCGGCCATCAGTCGTCAGCTCTCAGCTATTTAATGAGGAGTGGGAATTGGATAAGACAAACGACATAAAGGGGAAGTTGAGGGTCTTCCTTGTGGATGACTCTCTTATCGCCATAACACTTTTGAAACGTATGTTATCGACCGCTCCGGACTTGGAGGTCGTGGGGACTGCCAAAAACGGCAAGGTGGCGCTTGAGCTAATCCCAAGCGGACGCCCGGACGTAATCCTCACGGATTTGCATATGCCGGTAATGGACGGTTTCGAACTGACAAAAGAATTAATGGCGATTTATCCCAAACCAATTTTAGTTGTAAGCGCGTCTGTTAACGAAGGGAACCGAAACGTCTTTGAGCTTTTGGAGGCCGGCGCGGTTGACGTTTTCCCAAAACCTCGTAGCGGCCTTGAAGCAGAATTCATGGGGCAGGCGGATGATTTGATAAACAGGATAAGGATACTTTCCGGCGTTCGCGTGTTCAGGAAACCAAAAAAAGAACCGGAAAAACCGACCATAATTCCCCCTCCGGATTTTAGGTTGCCGGAAAAGCACGGCCTCTTGCAAATTGTGGCCATCGGGGCGTCAACGGGGGGCCCCCAGGCGTTTCAATACATCCTAACCCGCTTGCCTTCTAGCTTTAACCTACCCTTGGTTTGCATCCAACACATCGGGCAGTATTTTATCGAGGGGTTTACGGAATGGCTTCGGTCAATATGTTCCATCAAGATTGAGATTGCGCGGGAAGGCCTCACGCCAATTCCAGGAACGGCCTATTTCCCCAGCGGAGACGCCCATCTGCTCATTGATGAAAATGGAAAGTTCATGTATTCAATTGACAGACCGGTCAACGGACACCGTCCCTCGATTAGCGAGACGTTCAAATCGGTCGCGAAGCACTTTGGAAAAGGCTCCATGGGAGTTTTGCTGACAGGAATGGGGAATGACGGAGCAGAGGGGTTGAAGGCGATGGCCTACGAGGGGGGGCTCACCATAGCCCAGGACGAAGCGACCAGCATCGTTTTCGGAATGCCAAAATGCGCCATTGAACTCGGGGCGGCGGGGAAGGTTCTGCCGTTGGAGGAGATAGCCCCCATGATAATTTCAGCCGCCAAGGAAGGAGCAACCACGCCATGAACGAAAATGAAAAGGCGGCCAGAAAAATCCTCGTTGTGGAAGACAGCGAGACCCAGATGGAGGTGTTGAGCCGCCTTCTGACCGGCGCCGGCTACCAAGTGTTCAAGGCCAGAACCGGTTTGGAAGGGTTTACCACCGCGCGGGAAACACTTCCCGATTTGATTATAAGCGACATACTGATGCCGGAAATGGATGGTTATCAGTTTTGCAGGAAAGTGAAGGACGATGAGAGTCTCAAAGCTATTCCTGTAGTCCTTCTCACCCAATTAGACAGGACGGAGGAGGTGATAATGGGCCTGCAGGCCGGGGCGGACAACTACATCACCAAGCCTTACGAGGAGGAATTTCTTCTTTCAAAAATCAAATCAATATTAATCAACCCAATCGGTTTCACAAATAATCCCGAAGGAAAGCGCGTGGATTTCAACATTGAAGGCAAACAATATTCAGTGACGTCCGGCAGGGGGCAGACTGTGGCCTTTCTCCTAACCACGTACGAAAACGTGGTTCGAAGGAATTTGGAACTTTACCGAATTCAAGGGGAGCTTGAGCGGACCAACGAACATCTAGAGCATAAGGTGAACTTACGAACGGCCGCCCTAGCCGGGGAGATGGCGGAACGCAAACAACTTGCCGTGGACCTCCTAAGGCGCAACCGGGAACTGTCCGCGCTTTATTCAATATATAAGGCCGCCGAGGAAAAGCAATCAACCCGGGAAATGCTGGAGGCCGTACTGCGGACCATCTGCAACCTTCAAGAAGTGACGATGGGCACCGTTTACATTCTTGAGCAGGATAAGGAAACATTGACTGAGTACTCGAGCATCGGCATTTCGGAAAATGAATTGAAGTGTCTCGCCAGCATTAAGGTCGGAGAAGGTTTGGCCGGTACCGTCGCTCAAGCGATGAAACCGGTGGTAATGAAATTAAAGGATTACCCCACCCAACGCCTTGCTCCGGTGATTGCCGGCTTGGGCGTCAAAACCATGGTGGGGATCCCCATACTTTCAGGGAAGGAGCTTGTTGGAGCAATGAGTTTCGGCTCAAAGAATGAGCGCACCTTTTTTCAGGAGGATCTCAACCTGTTCATGGCCATTGGAAGACAAATCGGCGACATGATAAACGCATCCAGACTTTACCAGCAATTGAGGGAAAGCGAGGAAAAGTTCCAGACGATAGCCAGAGTAGCCGCCGATGCAATAATCCACATTGACGGCAAAGGCATCATAGCTTATTGGAATGCCGCCGCCGAGACAAGTTTTGGATACACAAAAGAAGAGGTCATGGGTAAGGATGTAAGAATCATTATCCCGGAAAGAAACCGCGCACTCCACATAATCGGACTGGAGAATTTCCGGAATACCGGCACGGGTGAAATACTGGGGCGGCATGTGGAGGTCTCGGGTCTTAGGAAAGACGGAGTGGAAGTACCATTGGAACTCGCCGTTTCCGGCTTCCTCCTGAACGGAGAATGGAACGCCGTGGGGATAGTTCGCGACATAACTGAGCGAAAGCAGTGGGAGAAATCGCTTCAAGAATCTACCGGGAAAACCGAGGTCGCAATGGTCGAGCTTAAAAAGGCGCAGGACGGGCTTATCAGAAGCGAAAAACTCGCCGCGCTGGGGCACTTGTCAGCCGGGGTCGCGCACGAAATCAAGAACCCGCTCAACATCATCTCCACCAGCGCGCAGTTGTTGCTAATGGAGGAAACCATGGCACAGGAAGCCAAGGAACATTGCAAAACCATATTGGAACAGGTGGCCCGCGCTACGAAAATATCCGACAACCTCAGGGACTTTGCAAAAGTTAGGAAACCAGAGAAAAAGGAATTTGACCTGAACGATTTACTGGCGAAAACCGTTTCGTTGGTGGAATACGAGATGAGGTTGGACAATATCGAATTCAATCTGGAACTATGTCCCTCGGCGGTCATAAACGGGGATCGGGACCAACTGGCGCAGGTTTTCCTGAACATAATCAACAACGCCGCCGACAGCATGAAGGAGAAGCAGGCCATGGCGGGAAGGGAAAAGCTTAGGGAGACGGGATGGAAAGGGGAGATATCCATAAAGACGTACGGGGACGATCCCTGTATGGCGGTTGAATTCAGCGACACGGGAAACGGAATCCCGGCGGACGCAATAAAAAATATTTTCGACCCGTTTTTTTCCACGAAAGGCGAGCAAAAAGGAACCGGACTTGGCCTTTCCATCGCGTTCGGCATTATGGAAAATCACGGCGGGACAATACAAGCGAAAAGCAAGGAGGGAGAGGGGACTATTTTTACGCTTAAATTTCCCGCCACCGAAAACATGGACAACCCCGACGATTTGTAAGATTTATCATTCAGGGTTTCGTTTTTGGCGCGAGGTTTTGCGATGGAGTCGATGCCGCACTTACCGCTATTTATTGAGGTTGGGCGGTGAGGGGCGCCCCAAAAACCATGTGCGGTTGGTTTTTAAGAAAATTTTCTGATGACTCCGGCCACGGTTCCTTGGATTCGCACCCTGGTCGGCTCGAAAAACATCGGTTGCATCTCTGGATTGGCCGGTTCAAGGCGTATCTTTCCGCTTTCAGGGTAATACTTTTTTAGCGTCGCCTCCCTCCCGTCAATCAGCGCCACGACCGTCTGGCCGGGTTTGGCAGTCGAGGCTTTCCGCACCAGAACCAAATCGCCGTCCATTATGTGGTCGTCTATCATCGAGTCCCCTCTTACTCGAAGGAGGTAGCAGTTCTCGTCCGCCCCCAATTCGCGCGGCAGAGTCATGTTTATCGGCTCCGCGTAGGATTCGATAGGGTATCCGGCGGCAATCACGCCTAGAACCGGCACGTACACGCCGTTGTGTTCCGCGCTATCCGACGGGATTACCTCTATGGAGCGGTGGCGGTTTGGGGAGCGGCGGATAAGCCCCTTTTCCTGAAGGTTTTGTAGGTGCTGGTGCACCGTGGCGGGGGAACTTATTCCGAACTGCCCCCTGATTTCGCCTATGCTGGGCGCATAGCCGCGCTTTATGATGAAAGCGTTCACGAAATCCAGTATTTCCTTTTGCCTCTTTGTGACAAACATAGGACGAACTATAACCGAAAGTGCGGCGAAAATCAACACCCGGACAAAATTTGTTGAAAACCATGCTAATTATTAGTATGCTAATCGTATATGAACGGAAGCGGGGATAAGTTCGGGGCTTTGTTGCTGGACATCCAGCGATTCATGAGAAGCATCATGGACAGGCGATTGAAGCCGCTCGGACTTTCGCAGGCGAAGTGGCGCGCCTTGCTCCAAATATCCAAATTCAAGGACGGGATAAACCAGACGGAGTTGGCGGCTCTCACATGCGTTGAAACGCCGACGATGGCAAGGTTGCTCGACCGCTTACAGAAGGACGGCTGGGTAAAAAGGTACGATTCGCCTACCGACAGGCGTGTTAAAATAGTGCGGCTTCTTAAAAAAGCGGACAGCGTCATGAAAATCATCGGCAAAACCGCGAACGACGCGCGTGACGAACTGTTGTCCGATATTCCACCAAAGGATATGGAGAGTCTTATTCACACGCTTGAAAAAATGCGGACGAAAGCGGAGAGGATGCAAAAGAATGCGGTCTGCTAAAAATTTATGCTTATTTGGCGTCGCCACAATTTTGTCCGTGATGTCGCCGGCTTATTCCGTGGCCCAATCGCAAGCCGGAGGCGAGCCTTCCGCCATAATCGCAAAAGGGGAAAATCTGAGCCTGCAAAAATGCGTCGAGATAGCGCTTGAACGCCAGCCGGCGATAAGGGCCGCCGCCAACTCACGGGTCGCGGCGGAAAGCAGGGTGGGGGAGGCGAAGGCCGGATATTATCCCCAGATAAATCTTTCCGGAGTATATACGCAGGCGCGACCCATGCCGGCCTCGCCCGGTTTTCCGCGTTACCAGAGCTACCAGCAATATTCTGCGAACGCGACGCTTTCGCAGACAATTTTCGATTTCGGAAAAACTCCCGCGCTTGTGGACGCGCAAAAATACGGGGCGGAGGCCGCCGGTTATGACGAGGAGAACGCGCGGAACTCCATTGTTTACGGGGTGAACGTGGCGTATTACTCCTATCTGCAGTCAAGGCGCAACGTGGCCGTGGGGAGGGAGACAGTTTCCCAGTTTAAAAATCACCTGGACGTTGCGCGATCTTCCTTCGAAGTCGGCACGAGGCCGAGGTACGACGTGACCAAGGCGGAGGTTGACCTAAGCAACGCCAAGCTGGCCCTTATCCACGCCGAGAACTATCAGCGTCTGGCGAAGTTGAACCTGGACAACGCCATGGGGGTTTCCGCCGATTACGACATAGTTGACGATTTGAGTTTTCAAAAAGTCGGGATAAGCGCCGAGGACGCCGTGATAAAAGCCATTCAGAATCGGCCCGACCTGCGCGCTTTGGAGGCTCGAACAAACGCCGCCGAGGAGTCCGTGGAGGCCGCGAAGAGCGGCTACTATCCGTCGCTTTCCGGCTCCGCGCAATACAGCGTGGGGGATTCCCTGCCGGACGGGTGGAATGTCGGCCTGACGTTGACCGTGCCGTTCTTCAGCGGGTTTTCCACTGTTTATACGGTGCGTGAAAGCAGGGCGAACCGCGAGGTTCTGTCTTCCAACGCGGAGCAGTTGCGGTTGAGCGTGTACAACGACGTTCAACAGGCCTATCTAAGCATGATGGAGGCGGAGGAAAAAATTCCGTCAGCCGAATTGTCGGTCAAACTGGCGCGAGAAAATATGGAGATTGCCGAGGGAAGGTACAAGGAAGGGGTGGGAACCCCGATCGAGGTCACCGACGCGCAGGTGACGTTTAGCAACGCAAGAACCGCCCAAATCCAATCCCTTGTGGATTACAAGTTGTCGCGGGCGGCGCTGGAGAAAGCCATTGGAGGAAAGCAGTGAAAAATATCCACTTAATTATTTCCGGTTTTATTCCGTCTAAAAAGGCGGGTTTTTCCGCAATCGCCATTTTGTCGGCTCTTTTTGCCGTATCCTGCTCCAAAGGGGAGCAGGGGGGCATGCAAAGAAAACCGGGCGCGGCCCCGGTCAGGGTGGCGTTGGCGGAAAAGACGGACGTCCCGAACCAGATAGAGGTCGTGGGGAACATAGAGGCGTCTTCCACGCTTTCACTAACTTCGCAGGTCAACGGGCAGATTGAAAAAATTCACTTCAAGGAGGGGGATTTTGTGACTGTCGGCGACATGTTGGTCACCATCGATCCTCGCCCCTTCAAGGCGGCTCTGGCGCAGGCGCAGGCTGTCACAAACCGGGACACGGCGCAGATGAAAAACGCCAAAAAAGAGGCGACGCGAAACAAGGAACTCCTGCGAAAGGGGTTCGTGTCCCAGTCGCAGTACGACCAGCTTGAGGCTTCGGCGGATGCGCTTACAGCCGCCGTTTCCGCCGACAATGCGGCCGAGGACAACGCGAGACTAAATCTTGAGTACTGCTTTATACGCGCCCCTTTCACGGGTAAAACCGGCGCCGTCATGATTTACGAGGGGAACTACGTCAAGGCGAATGACAAGACAATCGTCACCGTGCTTAAGGTGGCGCCCATCTATGCGAATTTTGCCGTTCCACAGCAATACCTTGCCGCGATAAAAAAATATCTGGCGGCGGGGAAATTGGAGACAAGCGTCCTTCCTACCGGCGGCCTTCCCCCGGTGAAGGGGAATTTGACGTTTATCGACAACGCGGTGGATGCGACCACGGGCACGATAAAACTCAAGGCCACTTTTGACAACGCCGAGAAATCGCTTTGGCCCGGACAGTTCGTCAAGGTTTCACTTTTTCTAACGACTGATAAAGGGGTCGTTGTCATACCGACCCAGGCGATTATTAACACGCAGAAGGGGTCGTCCGTTTACGTTGTCAAGTCCGACGGAACGGCTGATTTAAGGCCGGTTAAAATCAGCAGAAGTTTCGGCCTCGATTCGATAATAGAGAGCGGGGTTGGCGCGGGGGAGAGGGTGGTCACGGACGGTCAATTACAAACGATGCCGGGCGGCAAGGTTAAAATAATCGAGGACCAGCCGGCAAAGAAAGAACCCGGCAAGTGAACATTTCCGCACTCTTCATACGCCGACCGATTATGACGACTCTCGTCATGGCCGCCATAATCATGTTCGGCGTCATTGCCAGCCAGTTTCTTCCGGTAAGCGACCTGCCGAACGTGGATTTCCCGACAATACAGGTGTCGGCGACACTTCCGGGGGCGAGCCCCGAAACGATGGCGTCCTCGGTCGCCACGCCGCTTGAAAGACAGTTCTCAACCATCGCTGGTTTGGATTCCATGACGTCCTCAAACACGCTTGGCGGGACGGCGATAACCCTCCAGTTCAACCTGAGCAGAAACATAGACATGGCCGGACAGGACGTGCAGGCCATGATAGCCAAGGCCGCGCGCAGTCTTCCGCCGCAGATGACGATTCCGCCGTCTTACCAGAAGGTCAACCCTGCGGATCAGCCGATACTTTTTATCGCGTTAAGTTCCCCGGTTCTGCCGCTCTCGAAAGTGAACGATTTCGCGGACACGATGATAGCGCAAAGGGTGTCGATGGTGAGCGGCGTGGCGCAGGTTCAGATATTCGGCCCGCAGAAATACGCGGTGCGCATTCAGTTGGATCCCAACCTGCTGGCCTCCTACGGTCTTGGTTTGGACGATGTTAACACCGCCGTCCAGACCGGAAACGTAAACATCCCGACCGGAGTTATTTACGGTTCCAAAACCCAGTATACAATCCATGCCTCCGGGCAACTCTTAAACGCCGATTCTTACAAGTCGCTCATCGTCGCGTACCGAAACGGGCGCCCCGTGAGGTTGCAGGACGTAGGCAACGTTGTCGACAGCGTTGAGAACGACAAGATAGCCAGCTGGTACAAGGACACCCGCGCGATAGTATTGGCCATTCTACGCCAGCCCGGCACGAACACGGTGGAGGTGGTGGACAACATCAAAAAACTCCTCCCCGAATTTCGGGAGCATATGCCCGCGACGGTCAACATGGACATCCTTTACGACCGTTCCGTTTCCATTCGAGGCTCGATCAAGGACATCAAGTTCACCATGTTGCTAACCATGGCTCTGGTTATTATGGTCATTTTTCTTTTTCTTAAGAACGTCTCCTCGACCATCATCCCTAGTCTTGCGTTGCCTATGTCCATCATCGGCACGTTCTCGGTTTTATACCTGTTCGGCTACAGCATCGACAACCTGTCGCTGATGGCGCTGACCCTTTCCGTCGGGTTTGTGGTGGACGACGCCATAGTCGTGCTTGAGAACATCGTCCGCCACATGGAGAAGGGGGAGAGCGCCATGGAGGCGTCGCTTAACGGCTCCCGTGAGATAGGGTTTACGGTGCTGTCAATGACGCTGTCGCTCGTCGCGGTGTTCATTCCGATATTTCTCATGGGCGGGGTTTTGGGAAGGCTTCTCCACGAATTCTCCGTCGCCATCTGCGCGGCGATTATAACCTCCGGGATAGTATCCCTTACTCTGACGCCGATGATTTGCAGTCGTTTCCTCCGGCACGAGGGGGAGGAAAAGCACGGCAGGGCGTATTGGGTGTTGGAGAACGCGTTTGTCAAACTGCGTTCCTGGTACGAAAGAAGTCTTCGCTTTGTTCTTGGCCATCAAAGGATGGTCTTGATTCTTTCGATGGTGGTTCTGGTTCTAACGGTTTTCCTTTTCTCCAGGATGCCGGGCGGGTTTCTGCCCACGGAAGACACGGGAATGATATTCGCCTTTACCGAGGCGCGCCAGGGGATAGGGTTCGACGACATGAAGGAGCACCAGAAAAAAATGGCCGACATTGTTCTTAAGGATTCGAACGTGGACGCGTTCATGTCCGGGGTCGGAGCCGGGGGGCCAAATTCCGCGTCGAACACCGGGCGCATGTTCATGATTTTGAAACCGCTCGACCAGCGCACTCTGTCGGCTGACGAAGTGATACAGGAGCTAAGGCCAAAATTCGCGCAGGTGCCGGGCATTCGGGCTTTCATGCAGGTTCCCCCGCCTATTCGTATCGGCGGAATGCTGACCAAAAGCGCGTACCAGTACACGCTTCAAGGCCCTTCCACGGAGGAGCTTTATAAGTTTTCCGGGATGTTGGAGGAAAAACTTCGCGTCGTGCCTATTATTCAGGACGTGAACTCCGACATGCAGTTGACAAACCCGCAGATAAACATTGGCATTAAACGGGATGTCGCGGCGTCATACGGAATATCGCCGGCGCAAATAGAGAACGCCCTTTTTCAGGCATACGGAACATACCAGGCTTCCACAATTTATGCGCCTGACAACCAATACCAAGTGATTATGGAGCTGGCGCCGCAGTTTCAACGGGATCCCGCCGCGCTGTCCATGCTGTACGTCCGTTCCTCGTCGGGCAAGCTGGCGCCGTTGAGCGAGGTGGCGGACATCGGCGTGGGAGTCGGCCCGCTACAAGTGAACCATCTCGGCCAGTTGCCGGCGGTGACGATATCGTTCAATCTTAAGCCGGGCGTTTCCCTGAGCCAGGCGATGGATTCCATCAACGACATTGCCACCAAGACGATTCCCGAGAGCATCACAACCACGTTTCAGGGGGCGGCGCAGGCGTTTCAATCGTCTTTCAAGGGGATGTGGCTCATCATCCTCTTGGCGGTGCTGGTCATCTACATCGTGCTGGGGATTCTTTACGAAAGCTTTGTGCATCCGCTTACAATTTTGTCGGGCCTGCCATCCGCCGGGCTTGGCGCAGTGCTAACGCTGATGTTTTTCCACAAGGAGTTGAACATCTACTCTCTTGTGGGGGTTATCATGCTCGTAGGCATCGTTAAGAAGAACGCCATCATGATGATAGACTTCGCGCTGGAGGCGCAAAGGAAGGGCGGATTGGACTCCGTTGAGGCGATATTTCAGGGCGCCACCATAAGGTTTAGACCGATAATGATGACCACGATGGCCGCCCTTATGGGTACGTTGCCGATAGCTCTTGGAATGGGCGCCGGGTCGGAGTCGCGCAGACCGCTCGGGCTTGCGGTGGTCGGTGGCCTTTTATTCTCGCAACTTATCACGTTATACCTCACGCCGGTCGTGTACATATATCTGGACAAGTTTCAAAAACGCAAGAAACCGGAAAACCAGCCCGCATAACAAGCTTTATTCGGCGCATAAAGCGCGGTAGAATCTACATCAATGAGCATTGCTTTTCTAGACTTCGAAAAAAGGATAATGGAGCTTGAGACCAAGCTTGAGGAGCTACGTTCGCTTAGCAAACTGCAGGACACCGATTTCTCGGCAGAGATACGGAAAATGCACAAAAAACTCAAACTGGTCAAGAAAGAGACGTTCTCCCGCCTGAGCCGGTGGCAGAAAACACAGCTGGCCCGCCACCCGTCGCGCCCGTACGCCATGGACTACATAAAGGAGCTGGCTCCCGATTTCATTGAACTTCAGGGGGACAGGCTTTTCGGCGTCGGCCCCTCCATCATCGCGGGTTTCGGGACGATGGAATCCAGATCCGTTATGTTCATCGGCATCCAAAAGGGGCGGGACATAAAGGAAAAGATGTACAGGAACTTTGGCATGCCGCACCCCGAGGGGTACAGGAAGGCGCTGAGGTTGATGAAACTCGCCGAAAAATTCTCAATCCCCATAGTCACGCTTTTGGACACGCCGGGCGCGTACCCCGGAATCGGCGCCGAGGAGCGCGGCCAGGCCGAGGCGGTCGCTCGAAACCTTATGGAGATGGCCGCCTTGAAAGTCCCGATTGTCTGCGTGATAACAGGGGAGGGTGGAAGCGGCGGCGCGTTGGCCCTTGGCGTCGGAAACCGCGTTCTCATGTTGGAGCATTCGGTGTATTCCGTAATCTCTCCCGAGGGTTGCGCCGCGATACTATGGAAGGATCAGGGGAAGGTGGAGGAGGCGGCAGATGCGCTCGCGCTGACCGCAAAGGATCTGCTGGCAAACAAAATAATAGACGAGATACTCCGCGAACCGGTGGGCGGGGCGCACAGGGATCCCACGCTGGCGGCGCACGTTTTAAAACGGGCGTTGCGAAGAATCCTGAACGAGCTTTCCGAGCTTTCCGTCGAGGAGATAGTCCGCCAAAGGCGCGAGAAATTTAGGAATATGGGGATGTTCTTCGAACAACAAGCCCCTTAGAAATAATATTTTAGTGTGAATTCTTACTTTTTCAGCGGGGAGCCGCAGGTTCGGCAAAAGCAGTCTTGCGCCTCCGCCTGAGTTCCGCAGGATGTGCAGAAAATGCCGGTTCTTGCGGAGGTTTTAACGCCTTCGCTTGTTTCGGCGCTCTCGACGGGCGGGGGATTCTTTTCCAGCGTGTCAATCCGCCTCATAACGGAGACGGCCTCCGTCTCGTAACGGTCTTTTAGCTGGTCGTAATCCTCGTCGTCTATCTTTCCGGTCTTATGGTCGAAGTCCAGGTCTTTAAGAGCGACAAACGCGGATTCTTTGGACGCGATTAGCTTGTGGTATTCGTCCCCGTCCTCCGCGACATCTGCGATGGTGTTCGGTTGGACGAAAATCGGCCAGCCGATGGCGGTCAAAACCGCGAGCACCAATAGGACTTCAACTAAAATCATCAGCCCTCGAATTTATCAAGTTCGTCGTGCAATTTTTTAAGGTACGGGTCAGTTTTTTGTGTTCCTTCCGCCGGTTTCTTAGCCTGTGCCGGAGTTTTCGCGGAGGCCCATTTCTTGGCGACGACTGCCACTCCGTAGCCAACGAGCATTATCGCCACAAACGGGGTTATCCATGCCAATGTGTTGAAGCCGTAAAAGGTGGGTTGGGCAAGAATGGCCTCGCCGTGGAGCGACACCATTTGGGCCTTAATCGCCTCGCGCTCCATTCCTTGGTCTATAAATCCGCGAATTTCCTTTCGAGCGGGAACGGCGAACGAACAGTTTTCATGGGGGCATGTTTTAAGGGTCGTCCCGCAACCACAGCGGCACGCAAGGTTGGCCGTCAGGTCGTCGTACAGGGCGTCCTTTGCCAGTTTGGTCATGGGGGCCACCGCCGGGTCGGCGGCGAACGCGGGGGCGGCAAGCGACAGCATTAGCAAAATCAAAATGTACTTCATACCCGTAATTTTACCATATATTTACTTGGGCGGTTTCACCGACAGTTCGCCGTGCATCCCCTTGTCGGCGTGCCCGGGAATGTCGCAGATAATACGGTATTCGCCGACTCTAGCGCGGGGTATGGTCACGACTGCGGTCGAGCCGGGGGTTAATATCGCCTCGGTCTTTAAATCCGGCAGTTCGAACTCGTGGTTTTCCGCCCCCTTGTTTGTTATCTCGAAACGCACTATATCGCCGTCCGCCGCCTCAAAATGCGAGGGGGTGAACCGGTACTCTTCGGCGTCAACTTTGAACACCCTTGTCGGGGCTTGCTTGTTGGCGGTCACGACCATTCCGATTTCAATAAACGCGTCCGAGGCGAACGAGATGAAAAATCCGACCAACAGGCCGGTCATGACCGTCCTGTGATGTCCGTGCGCTTTTCCAAGATGCAAAAGTTCCCCGACAACGTAAAGTATGCTTCCGGCCGCGAGCGAAAGGGCGAGAAGTTCGAGCTGGTGGGAGGCGTAAAACGAACCGGCTATCACGCCGATAAATGTGGGGCCGCCGCCGATAAGCCCCATCAGCCCGAGGAATTTCCAGTCGACTTTTTCAAGGCGCAACGGGGCGGCTATTCCGAACCCCTCGGTCGCGTTGTGGAGCGCGAAACCAGCTATCAGAAGGTACGCCAGCGACACCGCCCCGGCCACGTATTCCTGCCCTATGGCCAGCCCCTCGCCGAAATTGTGAAGGCCTATTCCGATGGCTATCATCAGGGAAAGTCCCTTCGAGCGGGAGCCCTCGGTGGACTCGTCTTTTGCGAGTCCTATAAAATGTTCCTCGAAAAACGTCAGCCCAAACAGTCCCGCCGCGAAACCGACGATGAATATCAGCCCCAGCGTCAGGGGGGCGGCACCGGCGACCCCGGTGAAGTAACTTTTTGCGGCCTCCTCGACTATCTCGAAGGTCTTGTGCGAAATTTCGACGAGGAGGAAAATCAACACTCCCGCCGAGAGCGCCGTCATAAAGGCGCGAAGTCGCGCGCGCGTGGTAAACACAGCCACGGGCAGGCCGAGGAAAATGGTGAATCCCGCGATGGCGCCAAGTAGCAACAGGCCGGAATAGCTCATAATAATCCCTTTATTTTTTCGTTTTGCTCAAACCGAATCATACAAGGTATCGTCCGGCGCGCGCGAGGAAATCCTCCGGCGCGGCCTTTTTTGCGACAAAGTCATTGGCCCCTAGTTTGAAGATTTTTTCGCTGGACTCCAAGTCGGGCTTGGCGGTGACGGCTATAAAAGGCACTTTTTCAAACCTTGAGTCCTTCCTCACGGCCTCCAAAAACTGGTACCCGTCCATCACCGGCATGATTATATCGCTGATTATCAGGTGCGGCTGTATTACGTTTAACATCTCAAGCGCTTTCGCCCCGTTCTCCGCTTCCACGACCTCCACGTTTAGAAGCTCCAGATAATGCCTGTATATGGCGCGGCTGACCATCTCGTCGTCCACCAACAGCACCAGTGGTTTGGCTATTGGAAGCGTGACGTGAAAGACGCTCCCTTTGCCGGGCGTTGATTCTGCGGTGATGTTTCCGCCATGGGCGCGCACGATGTCCAGCGAAAGCGGAAGCCCGTAGCCGGAACCCTCCTCCCCTTCGGTTCCGGGGGTGGATGTTTTCTTTTCCAGCGCGAAAACTTCGCTAATGCGGTCCGGCGGTATGCCGATGCCCTCGTCAGCGATCGATATCGTTCCCGGCTTGTCCTCCGGGGAATAGGCGGTGATTGTCCCGCCGGACGCGCTGAATTTTATGGCGTTTGTAAAAAGGTTCTGGAGTACCTCGTAAATCAGGATTGGGTCGGCGTAAATCCTTGTTTTGGGTTTGATTTTGTTTTTTAGGGCGACCCCTTTTTTATTTGCCATGGGCATCAGGTGGGTGATTAGTTGTTCCACCAGCAAATAGCCGTCTTGGAACATCTGGCGCAGGGCTATTTTGCCGGAGCGAAGCTTGTTTATGTTCAGCACGTCTTCGATAAGCGCGGACATGTTCTCGGCGTTTTTCAGCGTCATGTCCAGAAAGCTCTCCATTTCCCTGATGTTCCCGCGATTTATGTCGCCCCGGATGACTTTTAAAAAACCGGTCATGGCCGTGAGCGGGGTCATAAGATCGTGCGCCACGAGCGAGACGAACTGATCCTTCAGTTTTGTCGCCTCCTCGGCCCGCTCTTTTTCCTCGAACAATTTCTGCTCCATGACCTTCCTGTCCGTTATGTCCAAGCTGGTGCCCGTCAGTTTCGCCGGGTTGTCGAAGTCGTCGTAGGTTATGTCCGCTTGCGCTTGTAGCCAACGTACCGCGCCGTCGGTTCTTACGATTCGATACTCGATGTTGTACGGCGTTTTTTTTTCGAGCGAGTTTGCGATGGTTTGCAGGAGGCTTTCCTTGTCCTGCGGGTGTATGTGCTTCATCACAAGCTCGAAGGTGGCCGACACTTCCGTCGGCGTGTAGCCGAAGATGCGGAATTGTTCGTCGGACCATGTCACGGCGTTTGTCTTGATATCCCGTTCCCAGTACCCGAGATGCGCCAGCGAGGCGGCGTGCTTGAGGTTTTTTTCACTTTCTTTAAGGGATTGATCTATTTTTGCCTTGTAAAGGGCTATCTCGATGGCAATCTGTAGCTCTTTTTCGTCGAAAGGCTTGAAGATATACCCGAACGGCTCCGTTATGGCGGCCCGCTTGAGCATTTCCTCGTCAAAGTGCGCGGTTAGAAATATGACGGGCACGCCGACGAGCTTTTTGATGCGGTTGGCGGTTTCGATGCCGTCGAAACTTCCTTTCAGCCTTATGTCCATCAGTACCAGGTTGGGCTTTAGCTGGACGACCTTCATCATGGCATCCTCGCCGGAGGAGGCCAGTCCGGGCACGGTATAGCCCAGTTTTTCCAGCGTGCGCTGGATGTCCATGGCCACAATGCTTTCGTCTTCAACAACCATGATCCTTGGAGGCATCTTGGATTCCTTTTTTTCTAATCGGCTTCGCGAAAACGCACGCGAATTTCAGTTTTATTCTCGCCGGAATTTATTTCCATCGTACCGTCAAGCTGGTCCTTTACGATTCTGGTGATTAGTTCCAATCCTACCGAGTCGGGTTTCACCCCGATTCTGTCGGGCTGAAAACCGACCCCGTTGTCGCTGACGACTATCTCCAACGTGTTTTCCCCGGAGCGGAAAAAGGCTATCTTAGCCTCGCCCGATGCGTCCCCCGGAAAAGCATATTTTATCACATTAGTCGCCAGCTCGTTTGCTATAAGGCCGCAGGGAATAGCCTTGTCCGGGCCAAGCGAGACGTCCTCGGCCGATACTGTCCAACGGATTTTTTCGGGCGCGACCCCGTAGGCTCTCGGCAGGTCGCCCACCAGTTCGGTCAGATATTCCCCCATATTAATCTCTGATACGTCGTCTTTTGCGTAAAGTTTTTCATGAATCATCGAGATTGACCTTATCAAAGCGTCGCTCTCCTTGAATGCGGCGAGATCCTCGGGGTTTTTTATTTTTCTGGATTTCAGGCGCAAAATGCTCGCGACCACCTGAAGATTGTTTTTTACCCTGTGGTGTATCTCGTGGACAAGCGCTCCCTTTTCCCTGTTGGCGCGGACTAAAAAATCCTCGTTCCGTTTTCTTTCCGCTATCTCCCCCTCAAGGCGGGCGTTCACGGCCACCAGCTCCTTCACGCGCTCCCTCACCGTTTCCTCCAGCCCTTCCTTGGCCTTTTGCAACTCCTCGTTTGCGGATTCAATCTCGCCGTACGATTCTCGCACTTTCCCAATCATCGGCCTGAAAATAAAAAAAGCCTCCGCGCTAAGAAGCGAGAGGACGAAAAGAAGGATGACTGTCTCGTTGTATTTGAGCCCCATGACCCGTTCGTCCGCCTTTTTTTGAAACTCAAAGGTGGTCTTGTCCATTAACTCCAGGTAGCGCGGCGATGACTCGACAATGTCCGACAGCGGTTTTGACGATAAGCCCGAACCCGTCGTTCCACCGGGGGCGGTTTTTAGCAAATCCTCCAGCCCGCCTTTCATTTTTTTAAAGTCGGGTTCCATCTTCTCGAAATAGTACGCGACGTTCTCGTCGTCATTTTTAGGGATGCCCAACCCCTTGTCGCCCAAACTCAAGCCGGCCTGAATCCTCGTCCAATTCTTTAATTCGGTTGCTATGACATGTTTGTGGCGTTCGGCGGCCGCCGGGTCGTTGCTTTGGGTCATTAATAGCGCGCTCTTTGTCAGTAATTGGGAGAGCATCCTTTGGCGCCCCGAAAGGTTGACGATTCGCGCGTCGGACTCCTGTTGTTTAAGCGTGAGGCGAATTATCAGGTGTCCCGAGACGCTTAGGGCGGCGATAAGTAGAAGGGCGGTTACGTATCCGATGGTGAGGTAGATTATTTTGTAGGGCCGGGATAGCATAAATCAGCCGCCGTCTTAAAAAGGTTCTTGGAAATCACCCGTTGACGTAGGTGCGTTTTATCCTTGGCCCCATGCCTATCCGGCAAAAAATCTCGTAAGATATGGTTCCGGTCAGTTCCGCCCATTTTTCGGCGGAGGTCTCGTCGTGTCCGCCGCCCAAAAGTATCACATCGTCCCCCGGTTTGGCGGTCGGCGCCTTGCTTAGGTCCACCATGAAATTATCCATGCAGACCACTCCGAGAATCGGGACGACCTTTCCCTTGACGACCACGCTACCTTTGTTGGACAACAGCCTGTTAACGCCGTCGGCGTAACCGCCCATCACGACCCCGATTTTTTTTGCGCGGGGCGTTATGTATGTCGCGCCGTATCCAACGCCCTCGCCCTGCGGGATTTCTTTGACGATGACCAACCGGCTGGTCACGGTCATCACCTCCCGAAACTTATTGCCTTCTATTTCCACCGGGGGCGCGCCGTAAAGGGTTATGCCGGGCCTGACCATGTTGTAATGCGATTTTTTGAAATTGAGTATCGCTCCGCTGTTGGCGGAGTGAATGTATGTCGGTTTAAGCCCCGCACGTTTTGCCTCCGCGATGACGGCGTCAAACCGCCTTAGTTGGTGTTCCGTTTGCGGCGATTGGTGGTCGGCGGAGGAGGCGAGGTGGGTCATCAGCCCCTCCACGTGGATGTTTTTCATTTTTGCGATTAGGGCCAGAACCCTCTTGGTTTCGGCAAGGGTAAAGCCGAGCCTGCTCATTCCGGTGTCGAATTTGAGGTGAACCGAAATCTTCCGCCCCTTTTTCTTGCCGATTTTGTCCAAAATTTTTGCCGTTTCCAAGGAGAAGACAACCGGGGTCAGGTGGTATTTGACGGCGTCCTCGGCTTGTTCGGGGAAGATTCCGTCCAAAAGAAGAACCGGGGCGGCAATCTTGTTTTGCCTGAGAGGGACGCCCTCTTCTATCGTCCCGACGCCGAGCATCGGTGCTCCGAGCTTTAGCGCCTCGCGGGCTAGACGCGGCATTCCGTGGCCGTAGGCTTCCGCCTTTATTACGGGTAGCAGTGAGACGGTTTTTCCGACGATGTTCTTGATGGTTTGAATGTTGTGGCGGAACGCCGCCAGATTTATGCGGGTCTCCAGCATGGGCCGCTACTCCGCCAGTTCCGTGTCGAACGACGGCGAGTCGAAGGACGGGTTGTCAAACCTCGTGTATTCCTTGTTGAACGCCAGCTTGACGCGGCCGACCGGGCCGTTTCTCTGTTTTGCTATGATGACCTCGGCAAGCCCCTGCACCTCCACCTTGTCCTGATGGTAATATTCCTCACGGTACACGAACGCAACCAAGTCGGCATCCTGCTCTATGGAGCCGGATTCGCGAAGGTCGGACAACTGCGGCGTTTTATTTGGGCGCTCCTCCACCTTGCGCGAAAGCTGGGATATGGCTATGACCGGCACCTCCAACTCGCGCGCCATCGCCTTTAGTCCCCTTGTTATCTCGGATATTTCCAAAACCCTGCTTTCCGGGTTTCCGCGCCCCGTCATAAGCTGTAGGTAGTCGATAATTATCATGTCCAGTTTCCCCTCCGCCTTTAGCCTACGCGCCCTGGAGCGTATGTCCAATACCGTCTGAGCGGCGGAGTCGTCTATGTGTATTCCGGCCTCGTACAGTTCGCCGACCGCCTGTGTGATGCGCGGCCAGTCGCTGTGGGCCAGATAGCCGGTTCGTATTTTGTGCATGGATATCCGGCTAAGGGACGAGATTACCCTAAGCACTAGTTGCATGGCGGACATCTCGAGCGAAAAGAAGGCGACGGATTTTTTCTGAGTGACGGTGAGGTATTCCATGATGTTTATGCATATCGCAGTTTTTCCCATCGATGGTCTTCCGGCCATGATTATCAGGTCGCCCGGTTGGAAGCCGGCCGTCATCTCGTCGAATTTGTGGTATCCGGTGGGGAGGCCGGTTATGAGCTCCTTTTTCTCAAAAAGCCGCTCGATGTCCTTTATGGTCTCGGTGACGACCTCTTTGATGTTTTTAAACCCTTTTTGATTCCTGTCCTCGGCGAGGTCGAAAATCATCTTTTCGGCCTGGTCAATGACCGCGCTCACGTCCTCGGAGTCTTCGTAGCCGAGGTTCATAACTTCGGCGGCTGTCACAATCATCCTTCGCAGGAGCGCCTTTTCCTTCACTATTTGCGAGTGAACTCCCACGTTGGTCGCGGTGGGGGTTAGCTCCATGAGTTTTGCGAGATAATCAAGGCCGCCGGCCTCGTCAAGGATTTTTCTTTTTCGTAGACGCTCCGAGACCGTCATGAGGTCTATCGGTTCGCTCCTTTCGAATAGCTCCAAGAAAGCGGAATAAATCAGCCTGTGGGAAGGCTTGTAGAACTCCTCGCCGGTCTTGAGGTACTCCATGGCGCGGGCCATGGCGGCGTTGTCGAACAACACCCCGCCGAGGACGGACTGCTCCGCCTCGACGTTTTGCGGGGGAACCCGTCCGGCCCCCAGGGGATTAAGGGGGTGGAGTTCCAACGCCATGGCGGGGTCAGCCTACCGGCTGTTCCCCGGTGTTTTCCGCTGTCGGCTCGACGGCCTTTTCCTCGGCCTCCGCCTGAATCTCCACTATGAACTCCGCCGAAACTTCCGGGTGGAGCTTGATTTGTATTTTGTGCTCCCCGGCGGTTTTGAGCGGCATGTCCAGATGAATCCTGTGTTTGTCCACTTGGAAATGGCGATGGCTGATTAGCTCCTTGGCTATGTCCGAAACGGTCACGGAGCCGAAGAGTTTCCCCTCTTCGCCGACCTTGCGAACAAAAACCAGATGCAGTTTGTTCAGTTCCGTAGCCTGCGTCTCTGCGTCCGCCTTGATTGCGGCGAGCCGCTTCGCGCGGTTTGCCAGGTGCTGTTCCATCACCTTTAGGTTCCCGACGGTGGCCTCCACCGCTAGTCCGTGGGGCAACAAGAAATTCCTGCCATACCCGCCTTTTACCTTGACGTGCTCTCCGGCCCTACCGAGTTTGTCTACGTCTTCTTTTAGTATCACTTCCATTTTATTCCTCCTTTACGCCCGCTTTGGAGCGGATTTTCCTGAAATCAAACCAAAGGTCAAACAACCCCGCCGCGGCGACAGCCACCGCGACAAACGGCTGTAATAATATCAAAATATAGACGAACATGCGAAGAAATTTCGGAAAATTTATCTTTTCAAACCAAAATTTCAATATGAACAGCCCGGACACCGAATAAAGTAGCACCGTCACCACCAAAAGGTTGATTCCAGCCACGCGCGACCACTCCACGGGATACAGCGTAAGACCCAACCCGGCTATGAAAACAAACACCGTCTGTTCCGGAGGCGACCACAAAGTCATGTCCGTTTCGTCCGGCGATTGGAGGTATTTCCAGCGGCTTTGGATGAATTTATACGCCGAGTAGTTGCTAATCGCCACCAAAAGATAGGCCGAGACCGCCATTCCGGGCAGAAGGTTCACTATCCACTTCGCTATCAGGGCGGAATTCTTCACCAGCATGTCCAGCTGTTCGTCCTGCATACCGGCCTTCTTGTACGTCGCAATCAGCTCTCCGAGCAGTGCCTGGGCGACCTTGTAAAGTTCCTCAACATACGCCCCTATGGGAAGACCCTCCGTGGCTATGAAGAACGCCGCGGTTCCCGCCATTGTGGCCAGCGCCGCGTAGGCGATCGACTTGGTCGGCCCGGACTGGCGCGCCATGAGGCGAGCCATCACCAGCGCCATGAGGCCGTAGCTTAGGAAGTAGAACGCCCCGGTTCGCACATCCGAAGCCGCCGTCACCACAAGGGTGGAGAACAAGACCGCGATTAGAGCGGCTGATTCGCCGAATCTGAAGAAAGAGTAGATAATCGGCAACGGGGCGAACGGGTTGAAAAGGCCGCCAAGCAGGGGGACGTAGAACAAGGATAGGAAAAGTAACGCGCTAAGCAGGGTGGGCGCAACCCTCCCCAACGCCTCGCGCGATTGTGTACCGGCCCCCCCGGCTTGCAACTCAGTCATAAACTTCCTTTTGACGGGGCGTGAGCCGGTCAGGTCTCCAGCGTGAACGGCAACAAGGCTATGTTGCGCGCGATTTTGATTGCTGAAGTGACCGCCCGCTGGTGTTTCGCGCAGTTGCCGGAAACCCTGCTGGGGATAATCTTGCCGCGCTCCGTCGTGAGCGACCTAAGCGTTTTAAGATCCTTGTAGTCTATGAAGTGGATGTTATCCATGCAGAACCTGCAAACTTTTTTCTGAGTGAACGTCCTTTTCTTTCTTTTCTTAACTTCTTTGCCTCGCATTATATTTCTAGCTCCTTTAATTATTTTCGCGGCCTTGGCCGCCTGTTTCTAATTTAAATCTTGTCGCCACTATCTAAAAGGGGACTTCGTCGTCGCCCGGGGGGCCGTCCGGCGGAGGGCCGTCTTCCGAATGGGTTTTTTCCTGCCCTTGGCCGCCGCCATACGGCATAAACTGAACCCTTTCCGCCGTGAGGTCTATCTTCGAATTTTTTTTGCCGTCTTTTTCCCACTGGCGCCACTTGAGCCTGCCCTCGACTAAAACCGGCCTGCCCTTTTTGAGGTATTCGGCGCAGTTTTCCGCTGTTTTGCCCCAGACGTCAACGTCAATAAAAAGAACCTCCTCTTTTTTATCGGCGCCGGAGCCATACTTGGTGTTCACCGCCAGACCAAGCGTGCAAACGGCCTGACCGGAGGGGATGTAACGCAACTCTGGGTCCCGTGTTAGGTTCCCCATGAGAAAAACCTTGTTGAGACTTGCCATAACGCCAGTACCGCCTTAGTAGCGGCCGCCCTCTCTGGGGCTGTACGACGTCGGCATTTCGGACGACGGGCGCAACAGCGTCTGCGGATTGTATTCGAGGGTGATGAATTTTATCACGGACTCGTTGAGCTTCAGGTTTCGCTCCACCTTGGCCACGCTGGGGCCGGCGAGGTTGTAGTGGAACATCGTGAAATAACCGTAGCGGGCCTTGCCTATCTGGTAGGTGAGCTTCTTTTTGCCCCATTGCTCGATGTGGTCGACCGTGCCGCCTTCTTTCTCGATGAAGGTTTTAAGATCGTTCGCCATTTGGACGACTTGATCCTCGGTTTTTTCCGGCTCGACTATAAAAACGGCCTCGTACTTTGGCAATTTGGACCTCCTTTTGGTTATAGCCCTTGTGTCACGCACAAGAGCAAGGTTAATAATGCCCGTCCCTATCTGCCCAATAAGTCCGGGTAAGAGGGTGATTCTAACCCCATTGCCGCTTCAAAAGCAAATCCTTGGTTGGCTCTGGTAATGGACAAAATATTGAGGCACAATTTTCACTCGGCGATTGCGAGTGCGGTGGTGGCGCAAAATAAGCCGATATCACGCCCGCCCCCTTTGCGACTCCTTTTCGGGTCATGACATGAATAAACTATCCCCAGCAGAATTCACGTTTCAAGACCCCGAAGACAAGGTTTGTCGCGTAGGCCGTTATGTCGCGCAGTTCCCTTCTCGTGTGGCGATTATTCATTCGGAAACCTGGGGGCTAACCGCTTTTTGGGGCGGACTTTCTAACAAAGAAAGAACCCGTGCTCCCCAATCAAACCAGACGCAAACAAATGACGCAACGCCTCCCCCTATATATCCGCCTATTACAGCTCCAACAATGAATCCTATAAACGGTGTTAAAGGGAATTCATTGGAAAAATGGGAGCAAATTATGGCTGACCATACTCCGACGGGTAACATAAAAAAGTAGGGTATGAGCCTCGAAATAGACTTGGAACAGGATTTTATCCGGCGAATGATATCGGCTGATTCCTCTGGCATGACTCTCTCCATTAAAACAGTTTCGATTGGCCCCATTTTGATCGAGTTCGTTCGAACTCCGGTTGTTCATCATTCTCCGTTGTGGATTCAAAAACCCTTTGGTTGCGACCGATCAAAAAATATAAAACGATCCCTATGGGGGCAAGAAAAACAACGAGTATCAACCAAATTACTTTGTTGTTGCCGGTAAAGTCGTTTTTTAGAATGTTAACGAGCGTGTACAGCCACACCGCAACAAAAATCAGCCAACAGAGAATCAAAAAAACCATAACTCACAGTTACGGGCTGACGGTTATCGCTTGACTGGAATTGGCGCAGATTAAGTTAATGTTACTGTCGTAGGCGCACCCCTGTCCGATGGCGTATCCAGCACCAGTGAAGTTGATCGTGGCTTGCTGTTGGGTGGCTGAGGAGTTGTTTGTGATGCAACTTACAGTACCTCCGGACGTGCCTTTTGTATATGTGCAGACGGCCGTGTTGCTACCGGTGCCGCAGGCAAACAGACTGGCGCCACAGTTAACGCTAAATATTGATTTTGCGGTCGCCGGATTATTTGATGTTCCTAGAAGAAGTTGGTAAGTGCCGTTGCTTCCTCCCGTCCAAGTGACATTAAAGGTGCCACCGGTCGTGATGGTAGAGGGAGAGGCTGATATACTGCCGCCGGAGGGGGAACCGCTTGTTGAGCTACTCCCACCAATTCCTCCGACTGAACCCCCTCCGCATGCCGTAAAAAGATAAACGACCATCAAAAAAGCGGAACTTAAAAAACTTTTCTTACCCATTTCTTTTTTCTCCTTAAAACGATGTCAACTGGAACCGGCGTTCAAGTGCGAGCTCGCGCGCCATTTTTTCATCAAACATATTTCCCTTAGTGTTTTTCAGGTTTCCATTCGCGGGCGAGCTTTTGGGCCTGTTCGATTTTGTTGAAGTCAATACTTTTGACTTCATTGAAAAGGAACAGGTTGGTGTTCACGGTAAAAAGCCTCAACGTCATCAATTTTTTCTTCGCTGAACCCAAGTTTTGCAACAGCCTCTATTCTTCCGTCCCCTTTACGATGGGCAGTCACCCAATTAATACCAAGGGTGCGCTCGAAAGCCACAACCATCTTGTTTTCCTTTAGGTTTTTAATATAAACTTTCGACCCCTCCCTTACCACGATAAGTGGTCCCAAGTTAGAGTTGAACCACGAAACCCTCCAGAAATAATGCTCCGCATTGGGCAAACCATTTTCATCGTACAAGGACTCAACAAAGTCCGCTTTGGCGCACTTGTTCATGTTTACTCCCGCAAAGCTTCCCGACCTCCTGCAATCACTAAGAACCGTAACATCTTTTCCGTTTACGTCAATATTTAGTAAAACCCGTTGCCCATTGTCAATGTTTACGAGTGCGTAATCTTCCTTCTTGTTAATGCCCAAGATAGCTCCAACAGATTTTAATTTGTCTAACGTCCCCCCGTCCGACTCTTTGGACGGCTTGTCACGTTCAACCAAAATATATCTGGATTGTGTAACTTCTCCATGTTGAAACCCTGCGATGTTAAATCCGTCCGGGGCCGCAACATTTCGAACATTGCCGCCGGGAGTGTAAAAAAAGGCCGAAGCCTGCCGTGCCACAGCAAAGCCCATGCTAAGAGGGATAAGCCCGTCTCCCTTTAATTTTTTGCCTGTTGCTGTTTGAATGCTCCACTGTCCGTATGTTTTTTCGGCGGTCGCAATCTTTGCGGGTTCGGTGTTTGTGAGCACACGGATAAACTTGACGATATATTTGCCGGGGTCGGTTTGGATTACATAGGTGACATCGCCGGTAAGCGCATCGCCAGAATAGTTAACGATCGGGCCTTCGGAATCAAGGTAACGGACTCCGTTCACGTCGAATCCATCTTTCTTTCTTGAAAATTCAACAGGTTTCTCGACCTTGGGCAAGGTGGCGATTCTGTTTGTCAATTCTTCTTCGGTTATAGACGGCTCCTGTTGTTGGGCGGGTTGTTCCGTCTTGTTTTGTCCTCTGCTGAGAATCCCAAAAACAGCGGCGTTGCGTGCCGCTATTTGGTCTTGAGACGGATATAGAATACCGCATCCGATTGTGGCGAGAAAAAGGAACAATAAGAACGAATATAATCTCATTTTTGAAAAGACCAATTTTAGAACCCTCCCAATTTAAAACAACCTTAACTAACACTAACGCTCAATCGCTCGTCCGTGAGCGTTCCACATAAGTATAACTACTTGCTTGCAAAGATATCAGAAATTCGACTGGATGAGCAAGAAGAATTACCATAGCTCCAATAGTCCCTAACGTTCTAGTACTCTTTGGCGGGGCGATTTGACCGCGAAAGGTGTTTTTTCATGCGGACGAGGCCTTCTCCTTTTTTTCTAGTTTACGTCTTCAGGGTCAAGGTCTTGAAATGTGAAATTTCTACCTTCAAAAATGGGGTTCCAACGTGGCGAGTGTGACCTTAACCGAATTTTTCGACGCCGGCTTTCTTTGCGGCCTTGAGCAAATCTTCGTCAAGCGTGGCAAGTGGTATCCCCAGCCTTAAGGCCACCTCTAGGTAGGACGCGTCGTAAGAGGAAAGTTGGTAGCGTCGCGCTAGGTGAAGGGTGTGGGTGAGCACGTTCTGGAATGTGGCGGTATCCACATCTATGTCCACTCCTTCGAGCATCTCGATAAAGGCGTCGCTTCGCGCTTCGGTAGCCAGACCTTTGTCTTCCGCCCTCGCTATGACGTTGGCCAACTCAAGCCCCCACGTGACGGGTACGACTGCGCTCTCGCTCTTCAAGGCGTCAAGCACTCTGTCGGCATAGGCAAGCTCTTGCGGTTTTCCGTCGCCAAAGAACCAGCGTATGCTCACCGAATTGTCGAGGACAAAGCTCATGCGCGCCCGTCCTCGATGAGAGCCTTGATGTTCACCCCGCGCACGGGGTCGGCACGCATGAAGGCTTTTAGTTTCTTTACCGCCGCGACCCTGTCCTTTGCCTTTGCTCCGAGGCTGGGAACCAAATCGGCGACGGCCTCCCCGCGGTTTGTTATGGTAAAGCTCTTGCCGGATTTAACCTGCCTGAGCAGTTCCGAAAGCTTGGTTTTTGCCTCGTAAGAACCGATTTCGATTTTCATGAATTTCTCCTGCAATGTAATCAAATCCTGTAGACTAGTATATAGACCAGTCCGTTTAAAATCAACGGATTTCGCTTTCCCGAAGCCGGAAAGCCGCGACTGTCTTATGAAAATGAGACATCACACCATTTTCGCGTAGGCGGGCATGCGCCGGGGCTGTTTAAAACATGTGGATAACAAAAAAAGCCAATAAAAACGATAAAAAGCATGGTTTGTTTTTCCGGTTTGATTAAAAAATAGACAGCAAATAATGCCAATAAAAACAACATGATGCGCTGAAGTGGCGAAATTTAAAAGAGTTGCGAAGAGTGCGCTTTGAAACTGAAAAAGTTATCAACATGAAATCCAAACAGTTCCAAACGGCCTTAAAAATGCGCGGGTTGGAGATTGGAATCAAACCGTTTATACAAGGTTTTTATCGCAACCCCTTGGGAAAACGCTCATCTCAGTTGGAACGGGACGCTGGTGGAGACGACTCCTTTTTTAAACAACAGGATTCCTTTAAGGAGCCACGCGGTTTGGTTGTGCAAAAGATGTTCCCACCACCGCGAAGGGACGAATTCCGGAAGGATGACGGTGATGACTCCGTCGGTGTAAACATCGCGGACACCCTCGATGTAGTCAACGATAGGTTCAATCACCGAGCGGTATGGGGAGTCGAGCACCAGCAACGGGACGTTCATCCCGTATTTGTCCCACAGTTCGGTTGTAATGGTGGCTTTGGACGTGTCCAGGCAGACGTAGATTGCGACCACGTCGTTCGATATCGCCTTTGCATATTTGATGGTGTTTATGACCGCGCTGTTCACCCCGCCGATCGGTATTATCACCGAATGGTGGGCGTAAACGGTCTCCGCCTTCATCTCCTTCGGGATGAGCTGTGCGTTTATCGACTTGTAGTGGGTGTGGATTTTAAACATCAGGTAAATAATCACCGGCAACGCCGCCATGACCATCCACGCGCCGTGCAAAAATTTTGCGTATGTGATGTCTATAAGGACCAGCGTGGTGGCAAGCGCCCCGACCCCGTTCATTATCATGGACGGTATCCACCAGCCTTCCCTGTGCTTGAACCAATGTGGCACCATCGCCGCCTGCGACACGCTGAACGCTATGAACACGCCGACCGTGTAGAGCGGTATCATCGCGTGGGTGTCGCCGTCGAACATGATTATCAATCCGGCGGAAAAAGCGCCCAGCAGTAAGATGCCGTTGGAAAACACCAGCTTGTCCCCCTGGCTGGCCAGCTGGCGGGGGAGGAAGTTGTCCATGGCAAGGATGGAGCCGAGCCTCGGAAAACCGGCGAACGAGGTGTTCGCGGCCAGTATTAGTATGGCGAAGGTGGAAAACTGGATTACGTAATACATCGGGCCCGTTCCGAACACGGCGGACGCGAGCTGGGATAGAACCGTTTCGTCGTGTTTTGGAAGGATTCCGTACGAATAGACGTTGTAAGTGACGCCTATGAAGAGCACTCCCAGGATAAGCGCCATCCAAGCCAGCGTGATGGAGGCGTTCTTCGCCTCCGGTTGCTGGAACGCGTTCACTCCGTTGGCGACCGCCTCTATGCCCGTGAGCGCCGTACAACCGGACGCGAAAGCGCGCATTATCAGGAGCAACGGCAGAACCTCGAAACCCGTGGACGGGGGCAAAATGTTGCGCGGCTGTATGGAGCCGGAATGGTAGTGGACTATACCCGCCACCACGAGCATAAAAAGACCCCCGACGAAGATGTAGACCGGGACGGAGAATATCGCGCCGGCCTCCCTTAGCCCGCGCAGGTTGACTATGACTATGAAACCCAGCGAGACCATGCACATTAAAACCGCGTGGCTGTGAAGCGAGGGGAAAGCGGATGTTATCGCCGCAACGCCGGCCGAAATAGAAACTATCACCGTAAGAACATAATCTATCAAAAGCGCGGCCGCGGCGATAAGCCCCATTTTCAGGCCCAAGTTTTCTTTCGCCACTATGTATGCCCCGCCGCCGGACGGATAAGCCCGTATCGTCTGCATGTAAGAGATTGCCACCACGGCTATGAGCGCGATGATGCCGATGGATATCGACATCGAGTAATGCACCATCATCAACCCGGCGAGCGTCAGCGGGATGAGCATCTCCTCCGTGGCGTACGCGACCGACGAAAGTGCGTCCGAGGAAAAGACCGCCAGTCCCATCGTCTTGTTCAGCCGCTCTCGATTTTCCTTCACCGAGTCGATCGGCTGTCCGATTAGGAACCTTTTAAGCGACATTTCGTTCTCCCATCACCTTAATTAAATTATTAACCCGCGCCCGGCAAGCGCGCCGGTGTTTTTGTCCCTGTCAAGCGTCAGGGCGCCGTTCACCCACACATAGTCAATCCCCGTGGGATAGGAAAGCGGGTTTTCGTAACTGGATGTGTCCGCAAGTTTCGTAGGATCCAGCATGACGATGTCCGCAAAAAACCCTTCCTTCAGCACTCCGCGTTCCTTTAGGCCGAACCGTTCGCAGGCCATCGTCGAGGTCTTGCGCACCGCGTCCGGCATGGAGACAAGTTTCTTTTTGAAGACATACTCGCTAAAGAACCGCGGGAAGGAGCCGAACGTTCGCGGGTGCGGCTTGCCGATGCCCAGCGGGCCGGTTGTGCTTCTGGCCCCCGCGTCGGAGCCTATCATCACATAATCTTTCAGGATGATTCTGTCCATGTTCGATTCGCTCATGCAGAAATAGATCGCCTCCACCTCGGTTTTTTCCTCCAAAAGAAGGTCGAAGATGAAGTCGAACGCGTCTTTGTTCGTCAGCTCGGCCCCTTTGGTGACGGTGACCCCCTCGAAACGGGCGTTTTGCTTGGTCACAACCTGCGAGACCATCACCGTGTCCCAATACTCCTTGTCGGGATGGTTCAGCAGTATTTCTTCCTTAAGTTTTTGGCGCGTTTCTTTGGAGTTCAGCCTTTCAATCACCGCGTTGCGTCCGCCGTCGAAGGCCCAGTCCGGCAGGACGACCTGCAACCCGGTGTTGGACGCGACGTACGGATATCTGTCGCAACATACGTCCGTCCCTCGCGCGCGCGCCTCCTCTATGATGGCAAACACCCGGTCGAGTTTGTGCCAGTTTTCCTTGCCCGCCGTTTTAAGGTGGGATATCTGCAACTTTACGCCGGTGCGCCGAGCTATTTCCACGACCTCCTCGATGGATTCCACCAAGCGCGGCCCCTCGGAGCGGATGTGGGTGGTGAATATTTTTCCGGCCTTCGCTGTCGTTGCCACCACCTCGGTCATTTCGTCCAGCGTGGCGAAACAGGCCGGGGGATATACCAGCCCCACGCTAAGCCCGACAGCCCCCTGCGCTAGATTGTCGCTGATGGTTTTTTTGACCGTTTCCTTTACGCCCCCCTCGAACGGCACGTCTCTGGAGCCTAATATGGAGGCGCGAACCGTGTTGTAACCTATCAGCCCGGCGTAGTTGACCGCGCTTCCCTTGATTTTTAACCTGTCCCAGTATTGCGAGAAATCGGCCCAGTCGATGTTCAGGCCGAATTGCGTTTGGTACGCGTCCCGTCTTACGTCAAGAATCTCACCGCCAATGGGGGCGGAGGAGTAGCCGCAGTTTCCGCCTATCTCGGTGGTGACACCCTGTCTTATTTTTCCCTCCGCCGACGGGTCGATAAGCAGGTAATAGTCGGAGTGGGAGTGCGAATCCACGAATCCGGGCATGGTGTACAGGCCGGTACCGTCAATGACCTTTGACGCGGTTTCGGCGAGGTCGCCAATCTTTGCGATTCTGCCGTCTTTAATCCCGAGGTCCGTCCCGGCGGATTTTCCGCCATCAAGGCCGAACAGCGTGGAGTTTTTAATAACTGTGTCGAACATATATCGGGTCATTATATATGCCATTATCTCCTTGCGTCGTATAAGAATCTGCTCCGTCTGGCGGGGTCTTTCCGTGTCCGAAATGTCCGATTTGCGCCGGAGCGAAGCGAAGGTGTCCAGCGTAGCCGTATAGAACAAATATTCCTTATACGGCGTAGCAGGGTTCGAATTTTCCGAATTTTCCGATTTTTCCGATTTTTCCGGTTTTTTTTGAAAATAATAGGATCCAGAATGAAAAAGTCTGGATGCCCGTTCTCACGGGCATGACATTGCTCCCTTGACCGCCGTCCGTTGACTCTTGCTTAATCATTTCTAATTTACTCGTCATAATGTTCTATGCAACGTCCTTAAATTGGGGGTTGGCGATTGTGGCGTTTAGTGGATAAAAAAGCGGACACTCGAAGAGTGTTCCGTTTGGCGCGTCGCGCCAAGCACAGGCGAAAACCTGTGGTACACAGGATACAGCATGTAAGCCTCAAAAAGCCACTTCGGTTGATTATTGCGGAGTTTCCTGCGCGGCGGGGGCGGGTTCTACGCTGGGAATGGGAGGCGTGAAGCCGGCGTATAGCCTTCTGTAGATAAGATAATTTCTCAAGACCTTCTTAACGTAGTCCTTGGTTTCCTGATACGGGATTTGTTCAATGAAGAGGCCCAGGTCGTCCGTTGGCAGGCGTTGCTTTAGCTTTTCAATAAACTTCGGCCCCGCGTTGTAAGTGCCGAGCGCGAAGGGGAGGGCGCCGTTTTCGGATTTTATAATATCGGCCAAATACCGCGTCCCAAGCCTTAAATTTATTTCCGGTTCGCGCAGTTTGTCCACGGTTATCCCGGTCATCCCAATTTTCGCGCCGGTGCGCTCGGCCGTCGAGGGAATCAACTGCATCAGCCCGTGCGCGTTTGCGGATGACAGCGCGTCCGGGTCGTACCTGCTTTCCTGCCTTATGACGGAGAGAACCAAGAAGGGGTCCACTCCGGCGGAATTTGCCTCCCTCAAAAGCGCGTCCCATTGGACTACCGGATAAAGCATTAGCATGACAAGTTCCATATCTTCCGGTGCGACCTCGTCCATTTTTACCGCGTCCAGTAGTTTCGTGGCGCAGGAGTTGCACCTGGCTTTGTAATATTCCCGAGCCAGCCAATAGGCGGAGTCAGGGGGGAGCGTTCCCGCCATCGAACCAAGAA
>Ga0315281_10001380_pt1 | contig 35740 bp, 35 predicted proteins | sample YL17G07_0_MG_FD_204540 | JGI IMG/M metagenome (GOLD analysis project Ga0315281, IMG submission 204540) | Sediment microbial communities from Yellowstone Lake, YNP, Wyoming, USA - YL17G07_0 | ecosystem: Environmental > Aquatic > Freshwater > Lake > Sediment | place: USA: Wyoming | collected...
GTGCGGAAAGCCGTTCAAGAAACAGACGGTGAAAAATCGAAAAGGCTGGGAGAGCATTTCAGCCGTTCAGCAAAACCAGTTGCACGAAATCAAGTCGACTATTATCCTCCAGCCCGGCCCCGCTGCTCTGACAGACGGACTCGACGCGTTAGTGAGTATCATCGATGCGTGGCGCGGGTAAAAGCTGCTCTCATGGAAGGCGGTGGTGGGCATTATTTTTACCATCTGACCGTCTTAGTTTGAGACGAGGCTTTCGCACGAACATATGCGGTGGCCGTGCGATGACGTGAGGCTGTCGCGCGAGGGCATCGCGCAATTGGGCGATGTCGTCAGAATCCTGCGTGAAGGCATCGGCCAACAGGGCGAAGATAACGGAATTCTGAATGAAGGCCCGAGTCAGTGAGTGATTTGACTGCGGACGAGGCGCATTGAGGCCGGCCGGTCTCCCGGAGTCATGCGGCTGACGTGGATTGAGCTCAGACCGTTGCGCATTGACCCGGGGCTCCCGCGCTTTGAACCGGAACTCATGCGTTTTGAAGTGAGGTTCTTACGCTTTGAAGAGAGGCCGCAATGCGAGCTTGTCAGGGCCTGGCGGGAAGAGGTCGGGATTCGCCGGGAGCTTGTGTGGTGATCAAGCGAAGGGCCGAATTCGGCCTACCAAGTGAGGTGGCCCTCATGCGGAGAAGTTCGCCTGTCTCGCTTTGAGACGAGGACAATATGCGAAATGGCGATGCGGAATTGGGAAAACGTGCGGCGCGTCTTGCATGCTGTATGGAAGTTGCATTCACTTGTTCGTAGCTGATGGCTCGGGGGACCAGGCTGGAGAGTAGCCGCCAACGAAGGGAAAACTTTTGCCGCCAATTGCGCTGATGAGATACAAGCCCCTATAAATCGCGCTTCGTTCGTCATAAATAATCATCGAGGCTTCGGGGGACCAACCAACAGCAAAAACATAGGCGTCCGTTGTTAAACGCCTTAGCGTACTACCGTCAGAATTCATGACATAGATTTCACGTCGCGGCTCCTTTACCGAACCATCCGCATTGAATTCCTGGTTTCTCTCTGAAACAAACGCTATTTGTGACGCGTCGGGCGACCAGGAAGGTGAATCATCGGAAGCTGAATTCAAGGTTAAGTTCTGCTGGCCGGTTCCGTCTTCGTTCATGACATAAACCTCGGTGTTCCCGTCTCGCCGCGACACAAAGAGTATTCTGCTGCCAGCTGGAGACCATACAGGTTTATAGTCTTCAGCATGATTTGTCAACTGGCGATCACCGCTTCCATCAGAATTGACAATGTGGATTCCCCCGTCTCCCATGTAAGCAATCTTGTATCCGTTCGGCGACCAAGCCGGGAGTTGAGCACCAAAGGCGGTCGTAGTTATCCGCTTCAGGTTCGCGCCATTGGAACTGACAGTGTAAATCTCATTCTTCCCTGTCCGGTCTGACTGAAACGCGATTGTAACTGCATTCGGGGAGAAAACTGGAAAGGCGTGATGATACGGCCCCTCAGTCAACGTGATTGGAACGCTGGTAAAAAAGTTCGACACACATATTTGGTAGTTCGATGCAAAAACAATCTCCACGCCACTCGGAGACCACGACATAGTACTATCAACCATGAACAGACTATCTGCCAGGGTAGACGAAATCCTCGTGTCTACTCCGGTGATTTGAATGCGGCTGTTGGAATACACTCCTTTGAATGAAGCGATTTTGTATTCCTTCAGAGGTGAAATGTTAATTGTCGCATTAGGCTCTTCACAACACCAAAGGGAGATGAGGGAAAGATGGAGGAGTGTTCTGCCCCATTTCAACTCCATCCGTTGACTTCTTTTTACCATAAAATGAAAAGGTAGATAGTAATAAAAATACAAGAGACTCGACTGACTGTCAAGTCTCTTTGACGCTCTGATTCTTCGAATGTGTATTACGGACAGGCTGTAACAGCGCACCATCCCGCACAGTATCCAGCGCAATTGACCACTGGAGCGCCTTGTGGACAGTAGCATAGGTTAGTACTGCCATCGGCGCAACCAAATTCAGAACAACAAACTTGGGGACAATATCCGATTGAGACACCTGCAGTGGCAGACTGCAACCCTCCCACGAGGAGTATAATAGTTATACTAGCTATAAAAGCACGAGAGAGCAGCTTTTTCATTTTTCCTCCAGGGTCTGTTTAGACATGTTGTTGGTTAGTTAATGCGATCGAAAACGCATTGTATTAATCTGGGAATTATGGAACAAAGAGGAAAGAGCGGAAACCTTGATAGTTGTGTAGCGGAAGTCGTGACAGGGCTCTTAGCTTGTTGCTGCGCCTTAGACGACAGCAGGATTGATCTTTTCCTCTTCGACTGGATGACCACACTTGGATTTGCACTGAGATGGCTTGAATCATAAATAGGTTGGTCGTGATTTGAAGAAGTTGATGCACTTCATGCCTATTGGAAAGAGAGGCGAGCAAGACGCCCGCCCATAGACGGACCCATTGTGTGTCAGTGTTTGCTGAGCGGACAGAATAAACAACGAATTTCGGCTTGAAGTTGGCCGTTGTCTCTATTGAATCATCACAGGCGTAAGCCCAAATAATAGCCAACAGAATGGCGGCGGACGTAGCTTGTTTCATTCTTAGCTTGAAGAGTTGAAACGACGAACAATTGTAGAAATTTTCACCGACGACGATTCGTTTACCGGGGTGATCTTGGCGACAAATCTTCCGGCAGATTTACAACAAGCGAATCAAAAGTAAAAGCTCCAAAGACTCCAAATCCGCCGTTAATGTTTGTAAACTCTGGTTGATCAATTCGAATCGAGAATTTATCGGCAAAATTGTTCGCAACAAAGTAGTAGTTAAAGAGATTGTCCTCGACTTGAATCAGTTGAAAAACTGCTTTTTTCATGCGGATGTTTTGCGACCCATACTCGGCATAGATCAGCGTCAACACCTTCCGGTATTCTGAATTCATATAGCCTTTCCTTTCCACGGCAAATCCCGTCGGTGATCGTGAAGTCGTGCGCACGCCAAGTGATGGATAGACACCATTGATATTTGCCAGGCCGTTAGAATCCTGAAGCTTGATCGGGACTTCCACGCTTTCTGAAGCCCATGTTCCATTTCTGAGGACTTCATAGTTCAAGAAGAACCTCACAAAAAAACCCTTTGTGTCGGGCGAGAGAGTCATGGACACGATGATGTCAAGATCCATGTTGTAATCCCAGGGGCTCTGCAAGATGAGGTTCCCGAGGGTCGAGAGCACTCCGCGAGAAGGCACACTCACTATGGCGCTTACCTCACTATATGAAGGAGAAACTACACTCAAGGCATACCGGGCTCCTCGTTCAATACTCAACTCATATGTTACAAACGCAGGTATTTTCACGGTATCACCTACGCTTTTCACTACAATGAGCAGCGTATCCCGAAAGATCGTCAAGGATCCACCCTTGGAAACTCTCACCACAGTTCCTGAAACAGAATCGTTTCGAGGATTGCTTTCCTCCGGGCTGACAATTGGATGAACACGGACAAATTGTATACTGGCATTTGGTGTGAGCACCCCGAAAACAACTACTTTGTTCACGAGGTCGGCATTTGGGCTGAAACTATCATCGCAGCCACATGCGAACATTATGAAGACAATAGCACCGGTCCCAAACATCTGCTTCATCACTAAAATTCCACACTTAACGTTGCTGTTGGAAAAAAGGGTAGTGTATTGATCCTCTGGCCGGTATTTCTGTCAAAATGAAAAATATTCTTCCTGTCATAAACATTTATTATGTGCAGTCCCATGTTGGCCGTGATCGGGTTGAGCGAAAAGCGGTAATTGATCGACAAATCGAGCCGATGGTATGGTGGTAGACGTTGAGAATTCTTCTCACCAAGCGCTAAATAGGTGCTGCCTTCTTCGGTCGCAAAGTTTCCGTCGAAGAGGTCTGGAAACTTCAATCGATTGTACTTGCCGACGGATGGTGTGAAAGGAAAACCCGATCCATAGTCCCACCGAAGAGTAAAATCGAGACCTGTCGACACATGAAAAACCGAAAGTGCTTTGATGCTGTGTCTGCGGTCGTACCTTGGTAGATAGTTTGCTCCATTTGATGTGATCGTTACCCATCCGAGAGAGTATGACATGTAGATATCAACGAGTGAAGACGATGCGCGGGCAAGAAATTCAGCACCGTAAGCCTTGCTCGATCCGCTGACATAATCAGGATCTTGAGCCGTTACCTTATCTTTATTGTAGGTGACGAGGGAACCCAGGTCCTTATAATAGACCGATGATGTCAAAGATAATCGCGGGAAAGGAGAGCCTTCGACACTCACAACGTAATGGTCCGAATGTTCGTTTTCCAACGTCTGTGGAACTGCAATCCAGGCATCGAACAACGAGACCAGATCGTCTTCGTTGTTTACCGTGATAATGTTTTGCGTAAATCTTCCATACGACAACTTCAAAATCCAGTCCTGCGAAAGAGATACACTTGCAGTTATCCTCGGTTGAAACCAGTAACCACTTTTGCCTTCGATCAAAGAACTTGCGTCAAGATGGGCGCCGCCGTCAATTTTGAACGGGTTCAATTCAAAGTATGAATGGAACCATGCGGAAACATAGAGAGGGCCGCTTGACAGGCTGATTCTTGTTCCGGTGTTATTCGTAAGATTGTACGTAAGATCCGGAAACTCGAACTCAAAACCGAAAAAATAAACATCCTTTGAATTTGTATAAAGCGTGGCTTCGGCGCGAATTGTCACTTCTTTTACTTCTGTTGAGGAGGAAGTTTGGGTCTTCGATGCTTTGACGTCCTTATTTGCATTGAAAAAACTTCCATAGACTATTGAGTTGACATAAAAACGATCTTGAAGTAAACCGGATGCAGTAAATGCGAACGACCGGTTCTCCCATCGGTAGTCTGGCTCATCGAGTGTATTTGATGCAAGCTTATCCCCCGAAAAAAACGAGAGGAAACTAAATTTTGCCTGTCCTTCATAGGCATCGATGGTTGCTTTTGCAAAAAAATCAAAAAAAGAAAGAGGGGTGTCCCTTGCAAGGAACCTGTTCAGAGGAGTGTTAAAAAGCGATTTCCTCCCGTTCGCGATAAATCGGATTTGGTCGCCCAGTGGTCCCTCAATCTCTGCTTTCGAGGAAAGGAAGTTCACGCTCGACTTCCCGGAGAATGATGTCGATTTTCCACTTCGCGTCGTGAGGTTGACAACGGACGAAAGTCTCCCTCCGTATTCCGGAGGATAGGCTCCCGTGTACACTTCCGTTGCACTGATGATGTCACTGTCAAAAACTGTGAAGATTCCTAGTGCATGATAAGGATTGTATATTCTCATGCCGTCAAGGAGTATGAGGTTCTGATCACCTGCTCCACCCCGAACATAGAATTGGGAGCTTACATCGCTTGTCGAGACAATTCCTGGTAAGATCTGAATGCTTCGGAAGACATCCTCCTGGAGCGTCACTGGGACTAATTTCATCTCCTTCTGCCCAAGGATATGAATACTGGATAGTCTTTCCGTGAGCTCTCGTTTGGATTCCTCGACCACTTCGACTTCAGCGCCTTCGAGCGGCTGAGGCGCTATTTTGAAGTTGACGGTGAGTTTTGAATTTGACTGAATTGAGACTTTCCTCGTCTCGGGAATGAATCCGATTGAACTTGCAGAGATGACATGTTCACCGGGAGGGACATTCGTGATAATGTAGAAGCCCCTGTTGTTTGCCGATGTGCCCTTTTTTAACAGAGGTATCCGAACGCTTGCAAACGGAATCCCTTCGCCCGTGCTACTATCTGAGACGATTCCGCGGATGTCGGCAGATTGAGTGAGGCAAGTTGTGAAGCAGAAAAGCTGGAGGATGAAATAAGATGTAAATACTCTCATTCTTGGATCATAAGCACGCCCCCTGTTCCAAGGAGCAATTTCAACAAACAAAACGGGGGAGTGTTGCGCATAAAACCGCCACACTCCCCCAAAGTACTAGGAACATCCGTCCGCACACCAGTGGGAGCAATCAGTCCTCCACTGTCCGCAATAGCATTCAGGCGCCGGTGGTCCTGGGTCGGGACACAGGCCGAAGCAGGCGTACATGCATTGATAAGGTTCTGTTGCGCTGTCAGCTTGCGCCAGGCCCACGACCACAACGGTCAGAACCATAAGCGCAAAAGTTATCCTTAGAGCGTTCTTCATACAACCTCCTTTGGTTAGATTATGTGGATTTATTCACAGAAGCAACCGAATTACCTCTGCGTAAGATTTCTCGTCGATCATCCCACTCCACAAACTTTCGACTCTTCCATCTCCGGACACTAGAACTGTATGGGGTACGCCAGTAATCTTGTTTCGCTCCTTGAACTTGACAATGTCTGTGGGCACAAATACTGAGAAGCCGAATGCATGTTCTCTCGCGTAAGCCTCAATAGATGAGAGAGAGTCCAAGCCTATTCCGACAACATTAATCTTCATGGCCGTTGCAACCGAGTCGATTTTGTGCCAATAGGGTAAGCTCTTAACGCAAAATGGACATTTTGCGTTGAAAACAAACACCACTCTTCGTCTTGTACTAGTGGCGAGTTCTGTGCCATCAAGTGATTTCAATTGCGAAAAAGAGAAATACTCTCCCGCTTTCATCGACTCCGGCCTGGCTGGGTTCTTCAACTTGTCGTTTTGCGTTGCGAGAATGAAAACTTCGGCCGCAAGAACTATGACAGCAATGTGGATGAACACCTGGTAAAGATTTTTACCTGTCATCCATGAATTGAAATTAACCATTCTTGTTCACCACGTTCGTGTTAACTGGATTTGAGGATGATCTCAGGAGAAACAATGAAAGCAGCAGCAATGTGAGGTTTCGCGGTAGGATACTCAACTCCACATGCGTAGAAATCAAGTCTCCAAAGCATCCGCATGATGAATCAATATTTGGGGTTGCAAGAGCAAGAACAGTAAAAAAGAGCAGTAGCATAGAGGAAACAAAGGCGACGATCTGAGGCCACTTTCCGATATACAGAAGAAGGCCCAACGAGACTTCGAATAGAGAAAGTGCCAACACAAGCAGTCCTGCGTCAGCCAATTGAATTGGCAGCAACTCGGCTGCAAACGCCGTGGCTTTCGACGGAGAGATCAGTTTTCCTCCTCCACTCAGCAAGAACATGCAACCGACAATGACCCTCACAAGCAGTGTGATTCGTGATTTCATCGAAAGGGTTCGTATTGTCCATTTCATTCCAACAAAAAAGCCATTGCTCTTTAACTTCCCTAATTACTCCTTCTTTTTCAAACCTTGAAATTGCCAGTCAAAGAAGAAAGAGTGGAAACCGTGATATTCATGTAGCGGAAACCGTGATAGGTCAAAATCCGTTTTTGAGCTTCGGCTGGCGAAGTGGAGCGGCCTTCACGCGGCGAGGTGTGGTTGTCTCGGTTTGAGACGAGGAAAGGAAGCGAAAGGGTGCTGCGTATTCGGGAAGAGGTGCTGTGCTTGTTGGAAGGTTTGCGGAATCACCGAATTACGATGCGGTGGAAGTCGAGCAGGGTGCTGACGCAGTAGTCTATGAGCTGACAGAGTATTGGTGAGAAGCGCACCGGTAAAAAGAGCGGGTGGATGGATTGTTTTCGTGCCATATCAAGGTGCGGTGGTGTGCGGGAGGTGAGGGATGGAGGAATTTGGCTTGTGGTCAGTGATGTTTGTCGTTGACATGATGAGCTCCCGAAAGCATTGAGTACACAATTGGAACGACAAGCAGCGTGAGCAACGTCGAGGAAATCATTCCACCAATGGTTCCAATTGATAAGCTGTACCACAGGCTCGTTCGTTCTCCAAGAACAACCATAGGCATGAGGCCGCCAATTGTTGTTAAGCTGGTCATGAGTATCGGTCGAACTCTATGCGATGATGCTTCTACAATGCTTTCTACGCTATAGCCGAATTGCTCTGTCTTCCTTGAAAGATAATCCACCAAGACGATTGAGTTTGTTACTACAATGCCCACAAGCAGAAAGACAGCTGCATAGCCCCCTCTTCCAAACGGAACATCCATAACATAGAAAGAAAGAAATAATCCTATAAGAGAAAAAGGAACTGAGAGAATGATTATAAATGGTTTTATGAAAGACTCGTAAAGTGAGGCCGTCACGATGAATACAATCACCAAAGCAAGAAATGCTATCCACAGTAAGGAAGCTTGATTTTCCTCAGACAACCAAAAAAACGAAAATGACCTATCGAACATATACCCGTTCGGAAGCACCGTTGCTTTGATTGTCGCATCAACGAAGCGATCACCAAATCTGTAAGGCCCCTTGTATTCAAACGAAATCCACCGAACATATTGTTGATTTTCTCGCCTAATCTGTCCTGGGATTCTTCTTTGCTCAATATTAATAAGTTCTACGAGTTTTACAGCTTCTCCATCCGCACTTGATATAACAATGTCTCTTAGATCATCAACAGAAAAATCTCGATAACCCCCGAATTTCACGACATACGGAACTCGTTCATTATTAACGTTGACAGTATTTTGCTCAAGGGATCCTCGTGTGTAATTGCGAATAGCGCGAACGACTTCGACGACAGAAAGACCATGGCGTGCTATCGCATCGCGGTCAAGTGTTATAGTAAGTTCAAAATTCCTATTCCAACGTCCCCATGAGCGATCAATATCTACCTCGGCGATTCTGGGATTCTTTTCTATACTTTCCCGGAATGTCTCGGCGATTTCCTTCACTTTTGGGTAATTGTATCCGAGCACTTTGACATAAAAACTTGGGGATGATTCTCCTCCACTGTAATAGCCCGGCCCAAATCCACCGACTGAAATGCTAGCCCCTCCTGTTTGTGCAGCAAATACAACAAGGTCATTTTTTAGCTCAAATGGAAAAGAGGTCAAAGCTGTGGAGTCATCAATGTCCACACGAACAACTGCATAATCACTTTGGACTCTTGTTGTAATCTTTTTTACACCAGGTGAGTGCCTAACCACCTCGCGCTCCACGCTTGAGGCAATTTGGTCGTATCTTTCTATCTCGGTACCCTGAGGAAAACTGACAGAAACAACGAGATACGTATCTGAACCAAACTCCCAGACTTCACCTTTTGTAACTTTGGCAAAGAAAAGATGAGAAGTTCCTCCAAGAACATAATTTACATAAGGCCGTGCAGCTTGAAACCACTCGGCACTCATTGTGCTGTTATAAAGTTTCGTAAAAGTAGAGTCCGCTTCAATTTTCTCTGGTAATAACCACACCGGAACTCCAAAGAGCCACATCGTGATAGCAACGACAAGCTTTTTTCGTCGGATGGCGAATTCTAACAAGATGCGATAAACATCCACCCCTTTTTCGCCAATTCTCCCGAGCACCGTTCCGAACGAAGCGTCGAGTTGAATACGATAGCTCACTGTAGGAATCAAAGTAAACGATACAACAAGTGACATCAAAAGCGAAACACCGACGGCAATTCCAAAATCGAGAAAGTAAGGCTTGAGATCTTGTGGAAGGAATTGCAGAGGCAGCAAGGCACCAATCGTCGTGATAGTCGAAGCAACGACGGGTAGCGAAATCTCCCGTACCGCTGAAGGAATCACTCCTCGAGGCGATCCTTCTTGCGACGCTCTCCTGTGAATGTTGTCCAGTACCACAATTGAGTCGTCAACAAGTCGTCCGAAACCCAGAACCAATCCTCCGAATGTGAGGAGATTAAGCCCTAATCCTAACATCCAGAATACCATAAATGTGCCTGCTAGTGAGAACAGAATGGATGTGAGAACGAGTAATGACGAGCTAACACTTCTGAGGAACAACACCAGGACTAACATGATGCAGAGTAATGAGAAGACAATCTCCTCGTATAATTTTCCGAGTTCTTTTCTCAGCTGCTCGCTCTTATCGGATTCTTTTATTAATGCCAGGTTTGCAGGAAACAGAGCCTTTAACTCATTCAGTTTTGCAAATACAGCGTCGGCGACACGCAAGGTGTTCACATTTGGTTCTTTGTCGATTACAATAGTAACAGACGGCTTGCCGTTGATTCTGTAAAAACTTGTCGGTTCAACCTGGGCATCCTTTACCGTTCCAACGTCTCGAACTCGTATCGCGCCATCATTCGTTGCCACAAGTACATAATCTCGCAGCTCCTCAAGGCTGGCAGATGTGTTACGAACCGAGATATACGTCCTGCTGCCATAATCATTCACAATGCCTAGTGCCTGATTGAACTCGATCTGACGAAGGTTGCCCGAGAGGCGATCAATGCCCAAACCAAGAGCTCTCATCTTCGAAGGGTCAATTTCAATCTGTATTTCCCGGCGGTCTCCGCCGAACACTTGAACGCGAGCAATTCCTTTCACTGACAAAATAGACGGCGCAATTTTCTCCTCTGCAAACTTTCTCAGTTCTGCTGAAGATTGACCCCCAAAAAGTGAATATGAGAGAAAGCCTTGCAGTTCTCTCAGGTCTTTTGGCACGTAACGTTCGATGAGCGGTGTTGAAACGCCTACCGGAAGAGTTTCCGCAAATGAGGCAAGTTTCTCGTTCAACTCCAGTCGAGCAAAGTTCATGTCTGTGTTTTGCTCAAACTCTAAATCGACGCTGGAACGCCCTTCCTCTGAAGTGGAACTTACCTTTCGAATTCCTTTGACCGTATTTGCGATTTCCTCGATAGGCGCAGTGACAAACATTTCGACGGTTTCGGCTGAAGTCGTCCCCCAGGAAGTCGTTACTGTAAGCCGGGGTAATTCAACCGATGGTGCAAGCTCCAAAGGAAGGCGATTCAAAGCGAAAACCCCTCCAAGTAGTAATGCGCCGTAGAACATACTGGTTGCAACGGGCTTATCGAGTATCCTTTCTATCATTCTAAATTTCCTACTTTATTTTCCAAACCTGATTACCGTCAAACGTTTTCCCTTCCAATTGCCCAACGATCAACATATGTGTAGACAATGGGAATCGCAACAATGGTAAAGAATGTTGATGCAATGAGTCCGCCTACTATTGGAACTGTCAAAGCTCTCACGAGTTCCGAACCGGTTCCGAATTCAAAAAACAATGGGATAATACCAAGAACTGTTGTTGCTGTGGTCATGAGAATTGGCCGGAACCTTAAACGCATCCCTTCTTTGATTGCGTCAACAAGATTGAAGCCTTGCTTTCGTAAGGATGTTATAATGTCAACCACAATAACAGCATCGTTATCGACAGCCCCTATCATAATCACAAGGCCGATCAAGGACATCACATTGTAATGCTGCCCCGTAAGCGCCATCGCTGCAATTGCGCCGATAAACGCCAATGGGCTTGTCAAGAGAATAACAAACGGGTACAAAATGGATTCATACTCAGCCGCCAGAATCATATAGACTAAGAACAGGGAGAGAATGATGATGATAAACAGACTTTTAAAAGATTCTTCAATCTCTTCGTTTTCTCCACCAATCGAAATCGTATACCCTGGCGGCAATGCATACGTTTTGATCTCACGTTTTATATCCTCGACCACACTCCCAACTGAGCGGCCCGCAACATTCGCAACCATTACGACAGCCCGCTGCTGATTTTCCCGCCAGATTTCCGAATATCCCTCAGTTTTTTCAAGCTTAATCATCTCCTTGACTGGAACACTCACCTCAGCATTCGTTATGTGCGAACCTAAAATATCCTCTATGGTCTTTCTTTGATCTGCACTCGGCTGAACCCTCACGGTTATCTTTCGGTCGAAGTCACTCAGAAAAGTAGCTTCCTTCCCCCGCACTTGTTGAGCGAGATGCTGCGCGACAGCCTGGACCGTCAGGCCAAACCGACTTGCCTGATCTCGATCGATAACTATTTTGTATTCCGGACTTCCTCTCTGCAAGCTTGTCCGCAGGTCGACCAATCCTTTAACGTTTTTGATCCTTTGAGCAACATCCTGCGCAATTTGGTGAGTACTTTTCTGTTCGCGTCCGATAACTCTGATTTTAATATCATTCTGTTGTGGCCGCAGGATGTGTTCAAATGTCGTCCCTCGTCGACGTACCGAAAATTCTATACCGGAGGTGATCTGCTGGTAATTCATGAGCCTTTCTCTGACTTTGTCAGCAACCTCGGAAGAGGAAGCTCCTTCATCAACTTTGATTTCGAGATTTGCTTTTTCAATCGCGGCATCAGAGACAGTTAACAGATCTTGGTGTTCTGGAAGACCCAAAGATGAATAGACGCCCTTCACACCTGAAACATGAGCCAATTCGGTTTCCAGCCTCTGAACGAAAGCCGAAACTCCTTCGAGCGTGGTACCCTTGGCCATCTGTACACTGACATTAAACCGGCTTTGGTCGATATCAGGAGCCGGTTCGCTTGGAATGAAAAAAGCGATCCCACCCGAAACGACGAAAACAAGAAAGGTGTAAAAAATAACAAGAGCCCTATGATCAAGCGCCCAATCGAGAAATCTCTCCAGGGTTCTGTAGCCCGAGGCGCTTATTCGGTCCACCAACGAATAAAAAGGCGACCTTATTCTCTGAAGGAAGGATTCTGACAAAGAGACGATCCAGCGAAGTGCGATGAGAAGGACAACGATGAGAATCCGAAATGGGAAGCTCAACCAGAAAAAGGTCTTTTGCTGCAAACGTTCTCCATGCCGCGCCAACTGTCTGCCAAAATATTTTCCATCTGAGTCAGCAAACGTCAAGATCCTGAGATCCCTTGAAACAAGCATTGGAACAAGAGTTACCGCGACGAGCAGCGAGACCAGCAAAGAAATCGTCATGGTAATGCCCATATCAACAAAGAGCTGCTGTGCTACACCTTCGACAAAAACGATGGGGAGAAAGATCGCTACGTTCGTGAGCGTCGATGCCGTAACAGCGATACTAATCTCCTTAGAACCTTCTATCGCCGCATCAACAAGTCCCATTCCCTTTTCTCGAAGTCGTGTAACATTCTCAATAACGATGATGGCGTTGTCGCCCAGCATCCCGATCCCTAGCGCCAAGCCGGTAAGTGAAATAACATTGATGCTCATGTGCAGAAAATACATTGCAACAAAAGTTGCAATAATCGATATCGGCATAACAACGCCGATAATGACAGGATATCGCGGTGTTCGCAGGAAAAGGAAAAGGACTAAGAAAGCAAGGAGAGCGCCAATCATAATGGCTTGCTGGACATCATTTATTGACTTGCTTATGAATTCTGCCTGATCAGCTAATACTGCAAGCTGAATGGTCGGATATTCCGACCGCAATTGTTCTAAAACTTGATGAACTTTCTCTGAAACGATAATGGAGTTGGCGCCAGCCTCTTTCCGTACTTGAACGGCAATCACCTCGTTTCCATTGTATCGCGTGATGCCGCTGCGTTCCTGGTTTGTATCGAAGACTTGACCAATATCTGAAACACGGATAAGTCTTCCACTTGTTTGCATGACCACGACGTCACGAATCTGTCGAGGGCTGTTGAATTCGCCAACAGTTCTGAGGGAGTAACGAAACAGACCTTGCTTAATTGTTCCTCCGGGCAGGTTCAGATTCGCATTAGCAAGCGCTTGAGATACGCGATCGATCGATAAGCCAAGTGCGACAAGTTTCTTCGAGTCAACATCCACGTGGATTTCCCTCTCAACGCCTCCCGAAACTGAGGCCTGTGCTACTCCTTCAATTTGCTCAATGCGTCTCTTGATCAACGCTCTCCCTGTCTCTTTCATCCTCATCAAACGTGAAATATCGTCGGTGCCGCGGTTGTTTGGGCTCCTTTCTCTTTCAATATTATTTTCAACTGATGTTTTAATCAAGCTCTTATCCCCGTCCGTCTCAGACACCGCAATGGTCATAATAGGCTCTGTCGAGGGATCTACCCTGAGAATTGTCGGTCGGCCCGCCTCCCTCGGAAGAATTGCCCGAAGCTGGTCTAGCTTTTCTCGAACGTCGAGCATGGCAAAGTCCATATTTGTACCCCAGTAAAACTCAACGCTCACAAGCGACAGACCCTCCCTGGAAACCGATGACACCTTTTTCGACCCAGCTACCGTTGCGAGAGCGGATTCGATTGGCTGTGTTACTGAGTTCTCTATTTCTTCGGGAGAGATGTTAGGATAGGAGGTCTGGACAGCGAGTCTCGGAATCTTAATTGATGGAAGAAAATCGACGGGAAGACTACGGAACCCGATAACTCCGAGCAGCACGATCCCGGCGTAAAACATGAATATCGTAACTGGCCGACGAATGGAAACAGAAGGAAGAGACATAGTATGATTCTTCTAAATCTGAGAAAATGGATGCAGAGAAGCAACTAAGGGATTTGAGAAGACGAAGTGCAATAGGTATTGAGACAAACAGGGCCTTGATTCCTAGAAGCTCAGCGCGAAAAGAATTCATCACCGAATTTGTTTCATTGCGCGCCGCACTCGGTTATCTTTCTTAATAGAATTTAGTTTATCTTGGATGTTAAATCTGTATGCACAACAAAGATCGGTTCCAGATAAATCATTAGTGATCGATATCGCCTACTTCAACAACCCTTGAGTCCGTCCGATGCAACCAATTATATCTCGAATGCTTTCAATGTTGGTTATTCTTGGCTGTGTAAACAGCGTCCTTTTTGGCATCCAATTGGACAGTTTATCAAACCAAGCGAAAAAAGATAGTTTGATAGAGTTAGGAATCAGAATGTATTCAGAGGGACGTTATGCCGAATCGATCAAATCGTTCTTATCGGTTGGCAATGACACAAGCAAACCGGCATTACGATTTTATCTTGGGATGTCTTACTCGGGACTCAACGACTTTCAAAAGGCTCGGAAATACCTGCAACAAGCTGTTAAGATCGATTCAATGAACGTAAGTTATCGCTTCCAGCTTGGGCGCTTACTATCCCAGTACGGCATGATTCAAGATGGGCTGAGAGAATATGAAACTATCATTCAAATAGACTCAACTTATACGTCAGCATTTTTTCACCTGGGCTTGATTTACAACGAGTTGAGAGCATATGATCGTTCCCGACTGTTATTCGAAAAGGTTATCAAGATGAATCCCAGAGATTTCTTAAGTTACTATTACCTCGGGACTGCATTTGTCGCGTTAGGCAACCAAGACTCTGCGAGAATTTTTCTCACAGTATGCTTGACACTGAATCCAAGTTTTGTTCAGGCTATTAGCGTGCTTGCATCTCTTCATTACTTGAAAAAGGAATTCGACGAAGCTTTTCGACTCTATTCGACAGCGTTTAAAAACCATCCGCAGAATGCAGATTTTGCTTTTAGAGCTGGTCTCTGTAATAAACAACTTGGCAACTATTCTAAAGCAATTGTTTACTTCAGAGGAGCTATTGAGGTTGATCCATCCAACGCTTTATATTTTGCCCAACTTGGCTATGCTTACTACCATGAAAAGAGATTTGATTCTTCAACAATCGCATATCAAAAAGCTCTTTCACTTGACCGCGAGAATCCATCATATTATATCAATCAAGCGTTAGCATTCCAAAGCATGGACTCGACTGATAGGGCAATCAATTCATTTAAGGGAGCGATCGTCGCCTTTCGCCCTAAAGAAATTGCAAATGTTTATTTGCAGATTGGTGGGATATATTTCCAAGAAAAAGATTACCATAATGCTCTTTCAGCCTTCCAAAAAAGCTTCAATTATGATCCTTTAAACCGTGAGCTTTATTTTTGGCTCGGATCCACTTATGATCGTTTAGCGAGAGTACAATTAGCAATTATACATTACAAAAAATTCTTGGAAGTCACATTGAATGACAGAACAGAACATGACAGAAGAGATCTCATCAAGACACGATTACAATTATTAGGGAAGAAGCAATAATTGTGAATCTGGTTGGCAAAATCGCAATTTAGCATTTTTGAGGTGCTCTCAAAACCTAAGGTACTTGAGGTTTTGCGAAAAAGCCTCAAAGCGTAAATCCCTTCGGTGTGGCACTGTATGGGGATTCCTTTGATTATATTGCGAAGATGGCGGAAGAGGAAGGTAATACAGGGTTGATTGTTAGGGCTACGGTAATACAGCTTCGGGCTTGCACACGCCAACTCTACTTTGGATCAATTATCTGAGAGAAGGAAGGAAATAATTGCACTTGGCGGAAGTGACGGCCTGTTGTCCTTTTTACTATCAACCACCGAAAATTCATTTTCACGTTTTTGCTTAACCCCTACGAATAAAGACGAATACAGCGTTTTATCAATCGCAAGAATTGAGTTGAAGATGTCGAGGCTTGGGACAACAAAACGTATGTTCTGTCTTCGATATATTGCTGTCAATTGTCTTCCAACCTCTTGACTATTCGCCACGAGAATTACCACAACGTCTTTATTCTTTGTTTTTTCGAAAGCTTCTAGAGCTTCATCCAAGCACTGTCGGCAAGCATTTTCGGACATCACAAGCATCCTTTCATATCTCAAAGAACTTTCCGAAAGAATTATTTCTATTGCCTGCAAAGTGTTTGCATCACAATCACCAATGATTCTGACTCTATCTTGTAGCTGTGTGCAACCTTGACAAAAAGAGAAAAAGAGAAGCAATTGATTGTAAAGAACCCAGCGAAATAATCTTTTCCTCTTCTTTGCCATTTTCTTACTTCACAAACTGATAAGAATAACGATATTCTCCGTACGGAAATTGACTCTGCTGATCAGTTTCTATCACAAGCTCTGAGAAATATTCATCTGTGACATTGAAAACAAAATTGTTTGCTCTTAATTCTCCGTCAAAAGCTCCGTCATAAGAATAGAATCTTATTCTCCAATCTCGGCGAGGCGACGTTCCATTTCTAACGACAACAGCTATGTGCTTTTTTAGTAAGAAAACCCCTGTCGATAAATCAATATCATCAACGGCCTTTTTAAAAGTTGGGCCATCATACACTAATTCATGTTCCTTTTTAAACGGATGATCAAGTTTCAAGTTAATAGTCTTTGTCTTCTGAGTATTAGAATCAAAAACAATAATCTTGTTCGAAAATGGAAAGTATATATAGATTTGTGAATCGTTTGCTCGAACAGCAGGCTGCATTTTTGCGGGATAGGGAAACCCTCCAATTTCAAGATCTGAAAATCTTACACTCTGAGGAATTAATTTGTTTTCCAGGTTCAAAGTGAACAACAAAGGTTTGTTGGAGGAATCTCTTTTGGTATAGGTTGTATGGAAAAAAAACGTTGTTCCAGCTAATCTCTTGAACGCTTGAAAACGAGCAAATTGTGGGTCGACCATTTCTCCAATAAACGAATCGTTGGAAATGTTATACCAAACGAGCTTGCCTATTTTATCATCAAAGATATAAACTCTATTTGCCTCGACAGAAACTGAGGCTGCTCCGGTGTACTCTCCAGGTCCCTGTCCAGAACGTCCAATGGTCTTAATGAAAATATTGTTTATAAACAATTTCAAATACTTAGATCTGTCGCGAAAAATGATCGAATCTCTTCCTAATATCTCGATTGCGAGAATCTCAGAGATTGGCTGTTTCGTGTCAACGAACTCTCTCTTTGCTATCAATGTTTTATCGAACCTTCCCTGCGAGTGTCCTCTTGAGGATACAAACGCAGTCAAAATCACTATGGTAGTAAAAAAAACAAATCGATGTCTAATATCTGACATATTCATTGGGATAATACCACCCTGGTCTTCTCAAACTCCATAGGAATTGAAAGCAAAGAGAAAAGATATTAGCTTAGCTCTTTCAATCAAAAGCGAAATGTTCGATAATTAAGAAGTTAACACCAAGACCACATGCACCAACCACAGTATCCACCTTCAGCGACAGAATAAGGCCAGCTTCCCTCCGGTGTTATGCATATTCCGCAATGATTAGGGCAACACGAACATGGATCATCCTTCGCTTCAGCACTTTGTGCAATTACTGAAACCTTTAACGCCGACAAATCAAACGCGCTGGCTTGATTGTTTTCAAGTGTAAGTCGTACGTTAAAAAGCATGAGGAATGCGAACACAATCACCGCAAACACTGTTTTGACCTTGACCCATCCTTGTTTGTTTTTTTGTCCCATGGGAGCCTCCTAAAGAGCGGTGAACAAATTAGTGAGTTAATTCGACTTAAAAGCCCTTAAGAACCATCGCATTCCATCCTTATGTTGGACAAGCCTTTGTAAATTGATGTTTTGGCTTTGTTTCGATGGTGTCGCTGTCCCAACAATTGCACTTCGCAAACTTCTTGAATGCCTTTTTTCAAGACCAAATATCCAGCATACCAGCTAGAGGAAAAGTCACATTCTTGATTTGAAGAGATTGGTTCGAAAACAAAAAGACGCACCTCCACAACTCCTTCACTAAAGCAACTGAAGTATGGCTTGCCGGTTTCGCCCACCTATTGGAATTACTCCAGAGAAAAGATCAATACCTGAAGGGCCAATGACGACAACCGAAGTTTTGAAACAGTTCACCTCTTCAAAGACAGACTCAGGCACTGCCAGAAAGGGAAATGGCAGCTCGTTTGCTTTCATCCAATGACTTAGTCTTATCGATGTTTTCGCGTTTGTCGGATCTTTAGATTTGAACAACACCAGGAAACGTCTTCGTTGCTCATCATGATATCTCGACTTGATTGCGTCACAGAGCGCAAATAGATCAGCAGAGCACGACGAGCACTCGAGATCCTGCAAGTTTAAGAGAAGCAATAACCTATTGTTCCGGCTCTCTTTGGTGAATTCTTGGTTGTGAAGCTCGGCATAGGTGATAGCCGGAAGAATCTGCAGCGGCAACTTAGTGAGTTTGCTAATGTCTACTATCCATGCAAACACTACTTGTGCAACAAGGAACACACCAGCCATCGCGATAGACCAGAATTTCCGGGTGGTTTGTTTCAGGGGGGATGATGTAAGATATATCAGAAGCGAAAAACAATTGAACAGAGCGAGATCAAGAAGGATCTCGCTTCTATTTGTTAATCCTAAGTTGAACACTCCAAAACACGCGCAGTTGATTTCTCTCCCTTGGGCTACTGCGGATGAGAGAACCCATAGAAAGACGCTGAGTAGGACACAAAAAAACAATGAAAATCTCCGTACCATGAAACCCACAATGAGAGCTATTCCTCCTAATATCTCCGTTGCGATTAGTATGGCTGCGATTGCATTCGAAACAAAAGAAGTGCCTTGAACAATTTCAGAGATTGCTGCAGAAAACGATGCAAGCGTAAAAATCTTGCCAACGCCTGAGATAATGAAAACTCCTCCCAATGCCCTGCTTAAGAGACTTATTGTAGACTCTCTATTCAATCTCGGCGCCATTGAAATACTCTGATTGTTGCTGTGTTTGATTCGATAGTGTAGAACCGATCCCCCAGTATTGACATTTGACGGATTTTTGCAGGAAGAGTGAAGGCGTACAAGTGCTTGCCCGTTCGATCGAAGACGTCTACATCGCGAGCCGAGTTCCTAGCAAAGTGGCTGCCCTTTATATAGATGTTACTCGATTGATCGACCATTATTGAGCCGAACATCAGGTTTTCTGGGGCCTCGGATCCATCAGGAAGCTTACGAAATGGTACTTTCTCTGGGTACTTTGAGATCGAAAACTCGCTTCTAATCAAACCACTTGTATCCCAGACTTCCACTTTGTTCATGACGCTATATGCAAAAATGATATCTCCTAATGAAGTTATCCTAAGGGCACCTTCATTCTCCCAATGAGATGAGGATTGATGATTTAGAGTAATCGTCCGAGTTTCTATTCCATCCAGATTGTATTTAACTACAGCAGGGCTTTTTTCCCTTGAACCGACAAAGTGAATCCACAAATTCCCCTTTGGGTCGAAGTCCATACTTCCGACCACTTTCTTTGCGATAAAGCTGGATCGGTATTCCAAATGGTCATTAAAGAACTGTATTCTCTGGTCATCATAGGCACTGACTGCTATAATACCTTTGAAATAGCACAGACGTCTCGGGCCACCGACAAACTCACCCGGTCCTCTCCCTCTTCTGCCTACTTTTGATATGAAGTTTCCTCGAGCGTCAAATTTCTTGATACTAAAATCGCCCGCGTCTGCCACGACAAAGCTCCCATCCAAAAGCGAAACAATATCCAGTGGCTGAAAAAAGGATGTGTCTGATTCCCCTCCTATAGCAAACAATTCTTTAAGGGTAATTAGCTGCCCTAAGCATTGTGATGGGAAAGATGAAAGCCAGATAGTGAGAAGACAGATAACTTGGCTTAGTCTCCTTATCATAATCATGCTCACCTTCACCGCTTTTCTATATGGACCAGCGAAATGACTAGCAGGTATTCACGCGAGTGATAAAAACCTTGCGAGAGATCGAGATTCACCACGCACGTTTGTTTTGCGTCACCGCAACTTTATGATGAGTTATGACACGCACCGCGCAATTTGGTGCTGAACTTGATAAGCCTGCGAAGTCAACTGTTGTTGCTAAAACGTCACGGTGTTAGTGGTCTTGTGAGAATCTATCATGGCCTCCAAATTCATCGGTAGAACGATTGGCCGAATGGGGACTGGAGATTCTTACAGCCATTCATCCTGGTTGACGTACTCGTTCGAATAGGTTCTTCCGTTTAGAGGGTTTTTCCGAAGTATTGTCCTTTGTCTCCCCGTGCGGATTGGCATTACAGTTTACGCTCACGCAAGAACGCCATGCATCATCAGCCTCCATTAACACAATCCGCCATCCTATTCCAACAATTGGCCTCACAAATAGCCCTACTGCTAATGTCATCCCAAGAACTGCCGGCGCAGTTCGACATACAAAGGCTATAAAGGTCGAAACAGCCTGGGGCCACAGAAAACAATCTTAAAGAAGACGATATGGTGAGTATCATAACAGCAAGCACTGGAACAATTAGCTTTTTCATTGCTTCTCCTTTTGGTTTTGTATTGTTCAAGAAATACGTCCCTATTTATTCAATGGTTAATTATTATCAAAACGTCAGAAACGTTTTCACTATGTTCAAGGAGAATTCATTGATTCCTGAGGTTGCCTATTGCGGTTGTCGTATCCGGTTGTATCAATCGGTTGATTCGGGAGGGGTAGGCAAAACCAATTTCGTCTTTGATTGGTTACTCTCTCCCATTGCTATTCAAGGTCCTATACTGCTCCATTGACACGCCTGTCAAGCGCTTAAAGGTTTTCGCAGCACTGTCTTCTCGCCCGAAGCCAACATCGAAGCAGATTTCGAAACAATATTCATTAGAGTTCGCAAGCCTTTGTTTCATTTCCTCAACTCTCGTTTTTGTAACATAGTTAGAAAAGGAAATTCGTTCTTTTCTCCTGAATTGCTTCCTCAATGTCTCCGGAGATACCTTAAAATGGCTGGCTACATCATCGAGCCTGTGAACTGTCCGAAGATTCTGATTGATGTACTCCTTCACTTCATGGATGTCTACCATTTCTACGCCTCCCAGGTAGAAAGGAATGGAGGGTTTTTGTAATGCCAACAAATGCACAAAAGATTAGATGCCTTCATGCTATTCCTTTACAACAGCTTTGACTCTTGCATCGTGGGCCAATGTATAGTGTCCATAAACAATAACGGTGTCTTGAACATCTATTCCAGATTTGATCTCCAAGAAATCCTCGTTCTCTTCACCAACATCTATGTAATGCCATTTGGCCAGTCCTTCTCTCGCCACGAACACCAGCGTCCGTTGGTCGCGTACGAGCAGCGCTTCCTTCGGAATAATTAGGCGATCTTTAAAGTTTTCTATTTCAAGCTTTACTGCAGCAAACATTCCTGGCCTTAGCACCAGTGGTTTTCCAGTCTGCCTGGGGCGACCGTCCTTCAATTCAACAGTCACTTTCACCGTTTTCGATTTTTGATCAACAATTGGATTTATTGCAATAATTCGACCTTGAAACGATTCCTTTGGAAAGGCGTTAACAACAACCTGGGCGTTTTGCCCCACGACGATTTTTCCGATCTCAGTTTCCAACACCTCCACATCCACGAACAAAGCTGATAAGTCGACAAGCTTCAGTATTGTTTTGCCTTGTTGTATTTTCATACCTGCGGCCAAATCGCAATCGGCAACAAATCCATTAAACGGTGCTTTGATTCGAACCGCATCAAAATCCAGCTTGGCCCGTTCATACGTTTCCCGGGCGCTGCTTAAACCACTTCTGTTTGCCACAACGTCGTTACGGTTAGCCATCAGATACGCTAAGTCTGTTTCATGCTCTCTCTGGGCCCGGAACAGACTTTCCTCGCTCTCTTGTCCCGCTTTGTATAGGTCTTTGATGCCTTGAAATCTCTTTTCCAATTCTTCGAGCTTCTTATGCAACTGCAAAGAATCTACAGTATCAATCACAGAGTAAGAACTGATTGTCTTGTAATCGATTTGCGCATTCAATAAGTTTGTTCTTGCTTTTTCAAAAACCAAGGCGTATTCCTTGTCATCTATCTCGACGAGCACATCGCCTTTCTTCACGAACTGTCCATTAACCGCTGCGACAAATGTTATGTCTCCTCCAACGCGAGCAACGATTTCAACTTCTCGTTTTGCTCTGATTGTACCTGTCGTAGTTAATCGCTTGATGAGATCACCTCGATGCGCAACAGCGACTTCAACAGGAAATACAACATCAGAAAGGGAGCTGGATAATGTGTCCGCATATCGCACGGAGGCAGTTTGAGAATCGGATGACGTGAAAGCATAGAACGCAAGTACGAGGAGAAGACCAACGAAGATTGTGCTTAGCAGCCAGATAAGTCGGATTCTGGTCATATCAAATACTGTACTTCCCGTAGACGGAAGGATTCATGTAAGGAATCTCGTCTCCTTAACACAATACCGCGAATACGGTGTATGTTAGGTGGTTGAAAACCGTGAAGTTACAGTAATACCAGATTCTCCTCATCGAATTCTCCTCCGACAACTATCCAAAATAAGGCCTGAATTCAATCTGAGAATTGCCGTTCAATGAGGATAGTACGGAAACAGTGATATTTTTGTCACGGAAACCATTACAGGCAAATGCGAGGGGTTTCCTTGCTTTTTGAGAGGTCCTGGAGCTTTGTTGCTTCAGGCGGAGGAATTACCGCATTGGTTTTGTAGAGGGTTTTAGTCGATCAGCCGATGCTCCAGGGCATACCTGGTCAGCTCGGCGGTCGTTTTGACACGTATCTTTTCGAGAATTCTCGTTCTATACGTCGATACAGTGTTCACGCTCAGGTGCAGTTTTTTTGCGATGTCGCTCGCACCCTCTCCCATGGCGATCAGCCTCATGATCTCAAACTCGCGGTCGGAGAGGTCCGTGTGCGGCTGAGATGCTGACTTCCTGTCAAGCTCATCGGCGAGTTGCTCTGCCAGCCCAGCACTCACGTATTTTCTCCCGTTCATGATCTTGTGGATCGCCTTGATGAGCTCTTCAGCGGCAGTTTGCTTGTTCAGGTACCCCGACGCACCCGCCCGCAACGCCCTCACCGCAAACCTTTCTTCCGGGTGCATGCTGAGGATAAGCACCCTGGTTTTCGGAAAATGCTGCCGCAGCTCCTTCAACGAGTCCAGGCCGCTTTTGTGAGGCAGGCTGATGTCGAGGATGATTACATCGGGTTGGACTTTCTTCAGCTTGCTCACGAGTTCCACCGTGTCTTCCGATGTTCCAACAACGGACATGGCCGGGTCTCTTTGCAGAACCGCCCGAAGGCCCTCTCTCACCACTTCGTGGTCGTCAACGATGAAAACTTTTGTGGTGCTCATGTGTTCTCTCCTGACAGCTCTTCAAGATTCGACTCTGCCTCCAACGGCATGCTCAACGTGACTCTCGTTCCGCGGGTTCCGTTTTCGTGTATCGCTGAAACGTCCAACGTCCCTCCGAGAAAGACTGCCCGCTCCTTCATGCCGAGGAGTCCGAGGGATCTCACGTCGGCGAGCTCCTGTTCGCGGATGCCCCTGCCGTCATCTTTGACTTCAAGGACGATCCTTCCGTCGTCTTTTCTGAGTCGGACGTCCACGGTTTTTGCTTTTGCATGCCGCGCAACGTTCGTCAGGGCTTCCTGGAACACCCTGAAGACCGCCAGCGACCTTTCCTTACCCAGGGCCATCATTTGGTCTTCTGAGCTCACGATGCACGGAATCCCCGTCCTTTGCTTGAATTGTTTTGCCTCCCAGCGGATTGCTTCTTCCAAACCCAACTCGTGAAGCAGGTCCGGCCGGAGTTCCGAAGCAAGGTTTTTTACAAGATTGATCGAATCATCCATTAGCTTGATGACCGAGTCGATCGTCTTGAACAGAGCGGGAGTATTCCCCCGCTTGGACGACCTAACGGAATCGCGAAGCGTAACAAGATACATCTTTGCGCCCGTCAATGTCTGGCCAAGCTCGTCGTGCACTTCTCTCGCCAGATGAGTCCTTTCTTCCTCGCGGATCGATTGCAGTCGGGAGGAGAAGCTGCGCATCTGGTCGATCTGCTGTTTCTGGGATCGGATGAGCCGCCTCCGGCCCGATGCCACCGCGGCGATGTAAGAGATCACGATGGCAAGAAGCGCTACCGAGCCGATGCCAAAGGCCCACCAGAACTGTGGGTCGGCTGTGTGCATAGAAACCCTATCGAGTAGATGATGTTTGCTATGATTTGAATTCCCCAATGGATCGAATAGGCGATGAACAATTCGTCACGTCCAAACTTGTCGATGATACCCCTGAATGCATAGAAGAGCAAACTACCGGCTGATGAGATGATGATGCCTGAAACGACCCAATAGCGTGGGTCTTTGAAAAGTTCTTCGGAGGTCTGGGCAATAAGAAAAATGATATACATGGAAATCACAATCAAGCCCGCTTTTGCAATCGGTGAGACGTATGATGATGGGGCGCCCAAGGGCTCGAAAGAGAATCTTGAGCCGATCCATAGAAGCCCAAAGAGCACGATGACCGCCCTCAGGAGCGTACGTTTGTTCGGGGTCTCGACCCACTTCGAACATATGCAGACGACAAGACTGAACTCGACAAGAACGAAAATATGCGACAGCCACAGGTTGGTGATTCTGTGAACGTTCAAAATCAACTGACCTGAAGATGTGGCCAACTCGAAGAGTAACAACCACCAGAGCCACTTCAGCCCCTCTTCTAGCGACTTTCTCTTGTAGAGCCCAATTGCTATCGGGATCAAAACTGAGAACCCTGAAACGTATGCTAACAACGGGATTTTCAACTTTCGCCTTCCAAGTTCAAAAGGCACAGACAAAGGGGCGCCGAGGGGCGCCCCTCAATCTGTGCTCAGCTTCACTTAACCGGCTTCGCCATTGCTATTTCCTGAACTGCAATGTTCAGCGGACTTCGAGCACACCACGGCGGGCATGGGAAAATGTCTTCCCCGATGACTCCGTCCGCGATATCCTTCCCGTCAGCGCCGACACCCACAAGGACAAACGTCGGCGAGCCGTTCTCCAGCCGGGCATTGTAGGTCCTGATTCCCACACAGTTCTTCTGTGCAAGGATCTTGTCATAAATGCCGCGCCCGAAGTAGCCTGCCATGATTTCCTTGTCGCCCATCGCAGACTGGAAGTTCGACGTCATTTTTGCCGCCGATTGCGCGCTGACGTCATGCTTCTCCTTGCCTGTGTATATGGACTTGTCTGCGAGGCTGGGCTGATAAGATACCAAGTAAAGTGCGAATAACAATGTGACGGACACGATGATCATACCGACGCTGTTTTTTCGATTCGTAAACATGAGAGTCTCCTTGGTAAGATGTAATGAGTGATTTTGTGAAGGGTCACTGCATGTCTTACCGGGGCGGGCCTCTCGGCTTTTTGTAGCGGCATGGATTTTCGGGGGCGACTACACCGGTAGCCACGAAGGTGCGTGGTCCGGGCTTGAGCTGTGAAGAGGAATGGCATCAAAAAAGAAAACGGCCTCGGACGGCTCCGCGGCCGAACGCACACTGGAGTGTGCTGCAAAAGCATTGCAGAATGAAATATCGCCTCCCGAAAACCGCTACGGGGAATGTCACGGTTTCGGTGACAGAGTTCTGTCACGGAAATGGTGATTTATTTATCACCGTTTCCGCTACAGAGTTTTAAAGCAATTTTGCGGGATACTGAGACTGCGGTTCATCGTGCAAAAGCACGTACACCAATGAAAACACATTTGAAAATGAGGTTCAACGATGAGGGTTACGAACATCCGGGGCACGGCGGATCACAGCTGCAAGTGCGGAAGCTGGTTAAAACACTGGGAAAACCATGGCGGCGGTAACGCTGCCTTATGCACTCAACAATTCTGCATACGGTGGGCTGATGTGGGGGCTCACGTCGTGAAGGCAGACGACGCCGATAACAGCTGGTACATTATTCCACTATGCAATGATCACGATCGCCTCGTGGGACAGGAAATCGAAATCCCGGATTTTGCAACATTGGTTTCGGCGAACATCAAAGAGACGTGTGGGAAAAATAGTGGTCAAATACTGCATCAAGAAAATCAACACTGAGTAGAAAGGGATATCCTATGAAGGTCAAAAACATCAACGGTACTTCTGACAACACCTGCAAATGCGAAAGCTGGCTAAAACATTGGGAGAATTATGGTGGGGGCAAGGCTGGATTATGCGTCGTCACATCCTGTGTTAAAAAAGCAGAAGTTGGCGCGCATGTCCAAAAGGCTAATAGTACAGACAACCGTTGGTACATCGTGCCGTTCTGCAAAGATCACAATGCGCTGACTGGAAAGGAAATCGACATCAGTGACTCCACGAAACTGGTCTCAGCGAACACGAAAGAGACTTGTGCCAAATAGTAAATCAATGTTCGAATTGATCTTGATGGGGAAGCGTGTCATATGCGGGTAACACTGACTGCTGCAGAAATGTCAATCCTGTTTCGTCAAGACCCCGCTACGAGAGATGACGGCGGGTTCCAAGGGTTTCTCGTTTCGCTTCAAGAGAGAATCGACAGGCCAACAGGAATCATTGACCTCAGTGAGGATGACCTGGAAAAAATACATCGATATGCCTTTGACTACGGAAATGGCGGATGGGAAGACCGGCTGGTGCGTATTTTTGGCCGGGTTCTCGGCGGTGAGCTGGCTCCGTGAAATGCATCGAGGCAAGCAATCACATGATGTTCATCAAAATCAAAAGGAGGTTCTATGAAACACTTTCAAAAAATCCTCAAGCTTGTCCTGTTTTTCTCTTTTCCAAGCCTTTACTCCCAAACCTGCATCCCATCGGGATTCTCGCCCTACTACACGGACTTGGGCTCGATCTGTTTTGGTTACGCGCAAACTCGTGCGTTCGGATGCTCGGACGGGTACGCAGCAACGGTTTACACTTCTACGGTGAATTTCTCCTTTTTTACTCGCGTCTCGGGAGAGAGTCTCGCTGGAATAGCAGTCGGTGATATCGTCGTCTGGGGGAAAAATGAGTTGATCGACCAGGATCACGGGCATGCGGCGTATGTGAGCGGGGTTCAAGTTCAGTCTCCACAACCAGTCGGAAGCGATCGACCAGGATCTCTAGGCAATATCGTTGATAAGAACCCTCCGACTCCCTTTAGTGCTGTAACGCTCGATCAAGTTTCGGCGGCGGGGCAATCCTCCTCGCAAGGTGTTTCATTTCAAAGCGTGTGGAATTCTCGCGTGGTTACCAATGGGGACTACTTTGTTGGGGTTTACAAACCCAAGACTGGCGGTACCGGACCCACCTACAAGATCACCTTCAAAAATAGTTTCGCGGGCGGATACATGCAGGTGGGGAAGAATGGCAGCACCTGGATTAACCGCAATACACCGTACGAAGAGTACTTTACCTATAACGCGCAGATACCGGCGCGAGCGGAAGATCAGAACGCTGGTAATTATAAGTGGACATTTGATGCTAGCTCCAATGCTGGTTGGACGAATAGTTCCGATCAAACCGTTTACACGACTCGAGAAATAAGTGTTGTCGTCAGCAACGCAGCTGAAACGTATACTGCCCATTTCGCGTCTCAAAGTGCGACGAGTTTCGTCGATTTCGAGAACCGTTCGGACACGGTTCATATCGGCGGTGTGATTACAGTGGCAGGCGTAGACAGAAAGTCGAAAACAGAGCAATACTCAACAGGGACAACGGCAACGGCGAAACAGAATATGACGATTGACCGGGTTTATTATACGTTTTCTCAATGGAAACTGAACGGCTCTTGGTACAGTTATGACCTTTCGATTACTCCGAACAATGCCGGCACATACCAGGCGTTCTATACGTTTATTGACATCATGTCGCCGGACGAACTAAATCCTTATGGGAATGCGGTGGGTCAGCCCATCAAGATCACATGGAAACTATTGACGAGCTCGTTTGCCGATCAGATTCAGGTCTGGAGGAAGGTAAAAAACGTTCACAGCGCTATGGTCATCGCAACGCTCTCTGCTACGGCAACAGAATATACAGATTATGATTATCAACTCACATCGGGATATACAGACAATTTGATTGACTACGACATGCGTGTCCGGTACCGTGTGAATAACACGTATTCTGATGTCAACTGGTTTACCGTGTTTGGTGAAATGGGAGCGATAGCACCGATAACACCTAAGGATCAGTTCGAACGGCTATCTGTTTCTAATGTTCCCAAAAGCTCCTCGTTTTCAGCATATCCAAATCCGTTTAACCCGAGCACAACCATTTCGTACACACTCGAACGGCCGTCATATGTGGAGATGAACATTTTCGACCTGACAGGAAGAGTGGTAGGAAAGTTCGCTTATGAGAACCAATCCGCAGGGGTGCACCAGATAACCTGGCATTCAAAGGATCAATCGGGAATGGTCCTCTCTAGCGGTACGTACGTTGTGAGGTTTGCCTCATTCCCTTTGGACGGAAGCAGGCCGCAGACGCTCTATCATAAACTTCTTTTGCTGAAATAGCCGTATCTTCCAACAAGGGACGCACGCGATTGCGTCCCTTGTTTTGGAGGAGAAAATATCATAACCCGATACTTACTACTCATTTTCCTTCTGCTTCAGTGCTGCTCCAAGGATACGATTACCCCGCCTGATCCAGAGCACACTCCACGGGAATACACGTGGGTTCGCGATACTTTGGGTGACGGAATGTACCAGAGCACGATGAGGAGCATTTGGGGGTCGTCGCCTCAGGATGTCTATGTCGTTGGCCAGGCGAGCGACTGGTTTGAAAAAAAAATGTGGCACTACAATGGACAAAAATGGGAGGACATTTCCTGGCGTTATGGGCAGGCAGTTGGGGGAATGGGCGTACAACTTTTTCCCTTCAATCCTGGAGCGGTTTTCGGCTTCGGTCCCAATGATGTTTGGATTGTGGGAGGACGCGACACATCCGGAGTAGGTTCCGGAGGCGGAGATTTCATCCTTCATTTCAACGGACAGGCCTGGACTGGAACATGGCTTCCGAATGCTTATGGGCATCTTGCTCTATGGGGGGCATCACCGAATGACATCTGGATTGGTGGCGGTTCGGGGCAACTGTTTCATTTTAATGGCATTGGCTGGCAGGAATCTTTCCTACCTGATTCTGTCATCATCAATTACATCGACGGTATATCAAGCAACGAAGTATATGCCGAAGGAATATCGACTCCCAATAATATCGTTCGAACTACGTATTATCGATGGAACGGCACATCGTGGTTTCTCATTGAATCAAGCCTTGAAACTGATCCCGATCGAAAGTTTGGAGGTTTTTTCACCTTCAGCAACAATTCCATGCTTTCTGCGAATTGGCAAAGTATTACCAGGCGCATTTCACAAGGAGTGTGGCAGGAAATCTTTCGTGACGCAAACGCCAACTTTGGCGTGATCAAAGCGTTTGGCTCTTCCAACATTTTCGCTATGGGAACAGATGCTTCTGGAACGGAGCTTGTCTATCAGTATAACGGGCAGAACTGGTCTAGGCTGACAGCAATCAACAACCCTCAATCATACGTGAGCAGAGCGTGGACAGATGGAAAGGAAGCCTTTCTTATCGCTAGGGAACTTAGCTCGCTAAATTCTCTTTGGCCCAGGAGATTCGTGTTGCGTGGAAAATAGCGTCAAGGCACAACCATCTCCTCTTTTGTAAAATCAGATTCAGACATGAAATGGCGTACCTTCCAACAAGGGACGCACGTGATTGCGTCCCTTGTTTTGGAGGAGAAAATATCATAACCCGATACTTACCACTCATTTTCCTTCTGCTTCAGTGTTGCTCCAAGGATACTATTGTCCCACCCGAACTTGAGCGCACACCGCGGGAATATACATGGGTGCGGGACACCTTGGGTGATGGAACATACCAAAGCACAATGACAGGGCTTTGGGGATCCTCATCGCATGATGTATATATTGTTGGCCACGCTAGCAATTTCGGCGATAAGAAAATGTGGCACTACAATGGGCAGGCGTGGGAGGATATCACGTTTCGTTATTTTCAAGCCTTCGGGGGACAACCAATATACGGCTTTACGCCTGTAGGGGTTTTCGGTTTCGGTCCGAATGATGTCTGGATTGTTGGAAAGCGAGACACCTCAGCAACTTCGAATGAACTGAAAAGAGGTTTCACTCTTAGATACGATGGTCAAACGTGGACTGGAATGTGGCTTCCCGCCGCTTATGCTCACCTCGCCATTTGGGGAACAGCTTCAAATGACATCTGGGTTGGAGGCTATGCTGGTCAGTTGGTCCATTTCAACGGCTCTTCTTGGCAAGAGTACTTTCTTCCCGATTCAGTCTTTGTGAACCATATTGACGGACTTGGAATAACGAAAGTATATGCAGAGGGATTATCACTTGCAAATTCGATCTTACGAACTACATATTACGAGTGGAACGGCGTTTCCTGGTCTCGCATTGAATCCCAACTTGACACTGCCCCACCCCCCTTAATCGGAGGAGTCTTTACTTTTACAAATGGTGATATGCTCACTGCACGGAATGAAAACGTACTACGGAGAATATCAGGCGGCAACTGGCAAATCATTTTCAACAATCCGCAAGCTCATTTTGGCGTTATAAAGGCTTTTGGGGGTTCCAATGTTTTCGCCATGGGCGATGACAACAATGCAAACGAACTCGTTTATCACTACAACGGTCAAAACTGGTCACGCATTACCGGCATCAATAATCCCGGCGGGAACGTTATCCGTGCGTGGACAGACGGTAAAGAAGCCTTTCTTGTAGCCCAAGAACTGTCAAATCACGGAACCGTTTGGCCGCGAACATTTGTGTTGAGAGGAAAATAGTATAAAGGCAGAAAACCCATCACCTGTTTTCCCAGCCAGATTTCAGATCTGAAATAGCCGTATTTTCCAACAAGGGACGCACGTGATTGCGTCCCTTGTTTTGGAGGACAAAAGACCGTCACCATTGCACTCTCGAAAGACGACAACACGGAGGTCTTGGTGGGGACGGTTGCGGGGGTGGTGACGGCGGGTGCCGGATTTGTTCAGGCTTTGTTCCAGTCCAGACAGGAGGCGGTGGCCTATGTGAACGAGTGCAACGAGGCGGTATCGGAGTGGGACGTGGCGGAGAAATCCGTGAACTTGGAAACTGCAAAGTATAGTTATGTGGTGTTGAGGAAGAAAGCGAGCAGGATCAAGTCGGTTTACCCTGAGTTTGCGCAGTTTGGGATGCCGGCGTTTGAGTATTGAAGGCAGTTAAGGGTAAAGTGTCAAGCGTGAAGGGGAGCTACAACAAGAAAAGAGAACCTCGATTGTCATTCTGAACGGAGTCCCGCCTTGTCGGGACGGAGAGAAGAATCTGATGACAGGTTGTTCAGATTCTTCGTCCCAGAAACGGACTCAGAATGACATGTTCATTTTGTGCACCTTGACTGATGTCCCGCGGTTGATTCTCCTCGCGCAAAGCCTCCGATTTCGACTCAGCCCTGCCTACCGTCAGGCAGGCCCACAGCCGCCATCGCAGAAGCCTTAGCTCCACCAAAACGAAAAGAAAGAAGACCTTTCATCCCGAACCCTTCGCCGTCGCTCAGGATAAACTCCGTCGAGGGGTGCAAAGAACGAGTGCATGCTTCCCTGCCCGCCTTTGCGCGAGCCATCACAAAGGCAGGCGGGGACTACGCTCAGCATGAGTGTGTTCTTTTCTTTTGTGCGTACACTCCCCGAAATTCCGTTCCGCACAGAGTGATTTCTTAGGAGGACAGAATTAAGATTCGACAGCTAGCGAGTGTTCAGATTCTTCGTCTCGCTGAAGAGCGCCCGCCTGCCTTCCAGCACCCATGAGGCGGGCAAGCTCAATTCAGAATGACACCACGCGAGGTGATATCGAGGATGAAGTGGCGAGAGATGCGGTCATTTGTAGAGTGAAAAAAGGTACGGTGACGTAGACTTTTCACTCAGGAGAAACCTGTGGTCAGAAGTCGGTTTGAGAATTGGAGAAAAGTTGGGTGTCGGAAAGTTTTGAACGAAGAGCGAAGAATGAAAAGGAGTGGCACAGAGTTTGTTAACTAAAAACTCGAGGTAGATGTAGATGTAGATGTGGATGTGGAAGTGAGATGTAAGAAGTCAGAAGTAAGAGGTAAGAGGTGAAGCACTAATCAAGATGTAGAGTAAGTTTCAATAGCAGAAAGGTTGTATGAATAGAGACACCAGGGGACGAGTAAGGAAGCCCGCCACAAAGACGGCGGGCAGGCAACAAGACGGCTAGAGACGCGAAACTGCCGTACGTGCAAGCGCAAGACAGTTTCACTCCTCCAACCCACCTCAGAAGCAAAATCCAAGCTTAAACCCCAACCGAGAACAGACCCGAATCCGAAGCCAAGGGAGGGTTCTATCCGGTTCACCCGATGGTCCGCCCCACTGTGTTGTTGACGCGTCCGCAAGGATGCAAGAGAAGGTGGAAGTGGGGCTCACCATCGGGAAAATCCAGACAAAGCCCGAACAAGCCAAGGACAAAGGCCCTGGCCGCCAGACGCCCTCATGGGTGCCTCCGAACTCGCAGGAAACGCCCCCACTCGTGCTTCGCGGGTGGGTGCCTGCGGGGGGAAAAGAAGCTGGGTTTAACCTCGACCTCTCCAACGATTCGATACTGCGCCCCTCCTTTTCCAAGGATGGGAAAAAGGCGGCTCGGAGGAGAGAAAGCAAGTTCTGGATTCCCGCTTAAAATCCGCCCGCCAAACAGCGCAGCGGGCAAGCGGGAATGACAAGATAAGAAAGAGTGAAAAAAAGGAATACAACAATGAAAAACCTAAAACCAGACATAGAACTAAGGTCAACAAGATACATGACGCGGCTTGCAGCGGCCGCTTCAACCCCCGCCATCACAACCCGCCCGATTGCCGATGGTCGAGCGGGGAGTGGCGGTCCGGGAATCACTGTAAAACGAGATTGTGGGTGCTTGCACGGTTGGTCCCCTACGCCTGGGGGGACATTCGAGTGCACACCTGTGGACAGAGGAGTCTTCTCTCCGACTCAGGAGAAGGCTCCTCTGACCCGAAGAGAGTTGCAAGAGTTCAGATATGCAAAACGGGCAGAAGATTGGACATTTGGAACAATATCAATGAAAAACTTAGTTCTGGATTCCCGCTTAAGACGTGCGGAAATGACAAATACAAGAAAATGGGTCACGGGGCCAACGGGGATCAACCCCACTCCGGGGCTCACCACCTCGCCCACTTGCCCTTTCGTCGGCAGGTCGGCTTCATAGAGGAGGATTCATCATGACGAAAAAACAAAATAACAAACGGACGATGTTTGCGTCCGTGCAGAGTCTCTTAGAGACCAACAGCACGGTAACATTGTCGATTCCCGAGTTCGCCGGAGCCGTCGTTCGGTACACCGAATTGGTGAAGGCGATCCAAAACAAAAACGCCGAGGCTAAAAATGCCACGGTGGGCAAAGTCATCGCCAGAAAGGAGGCTCAAGAGGGACTGATGACTGAACTGCTCCAAACGCAGGGCTCGCTCCATGCCTATGCGCGCAGGCAGAAGAATGGCGAGTTGATGGCCAGGACGGAGATTTCCGAGAACGTCATGCGGCACATTCGGAAAACCGAGCTTGCGTCGATTGCCTCGAACATCCTGAAGCTCGCAAAGGAATACGCTGAAGGCTTGACTGGATACGGGGTAACTCCGGATTCGGTCGCTTCGCTTGAGGCCAGGATCGAGGGGTTCCTGTTCGCTCTGGGGAGCCGGGAAGGCAGCATACCGGCTCGCATCAGTGCCCGCGAAACCATGGAAGAGCTCATCGATGATGCAGATGGAACGCTCGACGATGAGATCGACCGCTACATGGAGTACCTGCGGGAGAGCGACGCTCAGTTCTACAAGGAATACTTCGAACGAAGGGTGATCAGGGACGCTGGTGTCCGACATCGCCCGGTCGAGAACGTCATTCCAGCCGTTCAGCCGGCGCTTGCAAAGGCTGCCTGAGGAACACGCATGCTAGAACTCACTGGCTGTAGACAAAAGCCCGTCTGATGTGTAGACGGGCTTTTTTTTTGCCAGATCCACTAACCGTGGGGGTGTTACTTTTCTTCGGAGAAAGAAGAACACACCCCTACACCCCTCTCTCAACACTCTTGCCTACACACGAGAGGGGACACTTTCAAACTTGGGAAAGAATATTGGAAGCCCCTCAGTCGGATGAATGTGAATGTGCTTCTAATCTTACATTAAACGGTGATCTTTGGAATTCACTTCAAATCTGGTTACCTTTTCCAACCCACAGAAAGGAAATTGCTGATTTTCTTTGCTACAACGTAGCCTTCCTATCTTCCTCCTGCCGGTTTCAATTCTCGCACAGGGCGTCGACATTCGCGGCACGGTGTCCGACAGCGCAAGCGGTGAAAAGCTCCCATTTGCGTCCGTGGCGGTTTCGGGAACGACTCGAGGTGCGTCGTCCAACATCAACGGATTTTATCTTATCGCAAGTATTCCGCCGGGTCTCTATGATGTTTCTGCAAGCTCCATTGGTTACGAACGGAGAACGGTAAAAGTCAACGTGTCAGGGCGTGAGCCAATCGTCCTGAACTTCAAGTTGGCCCCAAAACCTGTCGAGTTTTCGGAAGTTGTGGTGACGGACCGGGCGAAACGGGAGCTGACGGAGATTAACACGAGTGTTCACGTGCTGGAACAGCGCGATATCCACATGGTGCCCGTCACCGTGCAAGAGGACATCTTTCGCGCCATCCAAATATTGCCCGGTGTAGTTTCCACGAGCGACGTGAATTCGCATTTCTATGTTCGTGGCGGAGGCGGAGACCAGAACCTCATCCTGCTGGACGGCATGAAAATCTTTAACCCGTACCACGCCCTCGGTATTTTCAGCATCTTCGACTCGGACATCATCAAAACCACCGAAGTCTACACGGGCGCATTTCCTCCGGGCTATGGAGGCCGGCTTTCTTCGGTGGTGAACCTCACAACCCGTGACGGACGTGCGACCGGATTTTCCGGCAAAGGCAACATCAATTTCGTTTCATCAAAAGTCCTTCTGGAAGGTCCGCTCGCGTCCGGTGGCCGGGTTTTGGTGAACGTGAGAAAGTCCCTGTTTAGCCGTCCGCTTTCACGGTTTCTGAAGAAAGACGTCCCGCTCTCGTTCTATGACGTGTTTGCCAAGGCGACCCGGGAGGCTGAGGACTCTCATTCGAGATACGGGTTCGAAGGGTTCTACAGCGGCGACGACTTGAACTCCGACAGGGCCAACGAAGCGGATTACTCCTGGCGCAATCGGTCCACCGCGTTCGTTGCCAGCGGGCTGATTGAAAATCGGGTTTTTATCGACGCGGTAGGGTACCAGAATTTTTTTGAGGCCCAGAGAAACGCAAAGGGGTCGGGGTTGACGGATGCGCTCACTTCGGTGAACGAAGTCGGCGT
>Ga0315281_10001381_pt1 | contig 35729 bp, 31 predicted proteins | sample YL17G07_0_MG_FD_204540 | JGI IMG/M metagenome (GOLD analysis project Ga0315281, IMG submission 204540) | Sediment microbial communities from Yellowstone Lake, YNP, Wyoming, USA - YL17G07_0 | ecosystem: Environmental > Aquatic > Freshwater > Lake > Sediment | place: USA: Wyoming | collected...
CGACGGCCACCGCAGGCCTACCGGCCCTTTTTCAAGATCGCGATCTGCCCGGCGTGATAGAGGTCGTGCTGAACGGCGCCGTGCAGCATGTGATAGATCGAATACGTCTGCCCTAGAACGGTCTCTTTCAGCCGATCGTCGGTCAGCGCGGAGATGGTTTCGCGGAGTTGGCGATTGCCGCGTTCCAGGGAGTCGAGGGTCTTTTGCCAGGCGCTCTCGCTCGGGTCGCTAACCAGCGGCCAATCTTGCTCTGGCGAGAGGCCGCCGATAACCTCGCCCTTGATCCGTCTGAGGACTACCGACTCCCAAACAATGATGTGATTCACGATCTCCCAGATGCTGTGCGCGCCGTTGAGGGGTTTGCTGACGGCCTGCTGGCTGGTCACATCGATTAGGATTTCCCAGAGCGCCAGGCCATGCCAGGCGTTGCCCTCGAACGCTCTTCGCAGTTGGTCCACGATCCTCTCGACTTCGCTCATAGCAGATTCACTCCTCTCTTATCTTTTCCGCGATCTTTCGCGCCAGCTGAGAAATGGCGGCGCCCGGCAGGCGCGAGAGAGGGATCCAGCTCGCGGCGCCCTCTCGGAGCCGTCCGGAAATCGCGGCCGGGTGGAGCGCGACGTGGATCGACCGAAAGGTAATGTCGTGGCGCAACTCGCCCAGTGGCGGACTGAATCGAACGGGCCCGCGAGTGAGGAGCCGGAGTTTATCCTCGAGTTGTGCCCGAGCGTTCGCGCGCGAGGAGCCAAAGGCCGAGGGGAAGTTCCACAAGTCACCCAGCAAGCCATCATCGAGGCCTCGGACCATGGCGACTTTGCCGTCACAGCGGATGATCGCCGCGGCCAGATGGCGCAATTCGGTGGCCCGCCGGGGGCGCGGAGTCGGGTAGGATTCGGGTTCGCCCGAGCGCTGCGCCCGGCACCCGCCGCGGAGAGGGCACGCGGGGCAGCGCGGAGCGCGCGGCAAGCACACGGTCTGGCCCAGTTCCATCAGCGCCTGGTTGAAGTTCCCCGGCTGGCGCGGGGAAAGAAGCCCGGCGATTTCACGTTCGACTGTTCGCCGGAAGACCGGCTGATGGAGATTCCCGCGTAAGGCGTGCAGGCGAGCCACCACGCGCGCTACATTGCCGTCCAGGACCGCCCAGGGGAGGTTGTACGCGATGCTCAGGACCGCGCGCGCCGTGTAGTCCCCGACGCCGGGAAGGGAGCGTGCCTGATGGTAGTCGCGTGGGAACTGGCCATCGAACTTTTCCACCACGAGTTGCGCAGCATGGTGCAGGCAACGAGCCCGCCGGTAATAACCGAGGCCTGACCAGAGTTCGAGCACGCGCTCCAGCGGCGCGCGAGCCAGACTTGTCACCGTGGGGAAAACATGGAGAAAGCGGCGAAAGTAAGGAATAACTGCTCCCACCTGGGTCTGCTGGAGCATTACCTCCGAGACCCAGACAGCGTACGGAGAAGGATTCTCTCGCCAGGGCAGGGAGCGGGCCTGCCGCCGGAACCATCGGAGCAACGCACGCCGCGCTGTCGCCGCGTGGCGCGCTTCATCACTCCAAGCCTGCGACCCTCTCTTTCCTGGAACGAGCCCTTTCAATGGCGGCGCCACCTATTCCAGCGCGAATTCCACCGTGTGCAGCGGTGAAACGTTCCCGGCGCCGTCCCGCGCTCTCACCTCCAGCTTGTAGCTGCCGGTCTGAAGGTGTTCCAACGGCAGCATCACCCCGACCGGGATAACCGGGTTCCCCTGCTGGATGAACTCCTCTAACGGGACGGTGTTGGAGGCGTGGACCTGCTGATTTGTCTTCACGTCGACAATGTCGTAGAGAATTCCGACCCGGGGAGGGTTGGAGTTGAGCAGCAGAGGTTCGTAAACCTCCACATACAAGCCCACCTTGTCGTCCCGCTTGAAACGGTTGCTGGAAGAGGGCGACAACTCGATCCCCTTCACGACAAGGGGTGTGTGTTCTTCGAGCAAGGCGGCATCCAGGCTGGCCGTCAGTTCCGAGACCTGCTGCATCTGGTTGCTGAGGGCCACACCGCTCAGGTGGAATTTCTTTCCGTCAAAGGGTTCGATGACCAGAGGCGTTTCATACTTCCCGAATTTCTGGCCTGCTGTCCCCATGACAACCTTGAGGTTGTACTTGCCAGGAGTGATGTTGAAAGTATTCTTGTAGGGGAAAGTCCCCTTGGTGAATTCCTTCTGCTCACCCTTCTCCATGTCCAGCTTGACCGTGTCGCTGAAGCGCGCCGCAACCGCGCCATCTTCACGATAGGCAATGCCCAGAACGTGGACCACAGAATGGAACTTCCCTTTCTCCTTCTCGAAGGGCAACATCTGAGCGGGGACTTCCATCGCCAGGTTCACGCGTGCCAGGTTGGCCCCCGTGTAAAAGTAAGGAGCCTTGAGCGAAACCGGAATCTCTCCGGGTTGAGTTGCGGCGGCGCGTTCTTCCAGCATCTTACCTTCCGGTTTTCCCGCCAGCAGATCGGCGCTGCGGACGTCGCAATAGCCGCTCCGGAAGCGAACCTTTACACCCTTCCGATCGAGCTTCACCTGGATTCTGTGGCAGCCACCCTCGTGGACCTGGCCGGGAGGAACGTAGGCGAGAATATAATTCTCATCAAGTTCCTTGCTGATTTTGTTGAGTCCCTCCAGGAAATCGTTGGTGTTGAGAATCGTGAAGCCGCCGGTTCCGCTTGCGAGCTGTTGAAGTACCTGCTGGTTCGACGAGATGTTATCCATCAGCGGGGGAAGGATGGAACGCTGCTGATAGATGTCATTCCGGGGCTGGCCGAACCGGTTCGGGTTGTTGGGGTCGAGGTTGCCCCGGCTACCAACGTTGCCACCGCCGCGCGTGCCACCGCCGCTCCCGCCTGCACCACGGCCGCCACCCCCACCTGTACCCCCGCCACCCGCAACTCCGCCGCCGCTCTTGCCACCGCCCGTGCCACCGCCCCGGCCTCCTCCTCCAACTCCACCTCCCCCGCTTCCTCCGCCACCCGTGCCCCCACCTCCACCGCCGCCGCCTCCAGGTCGTTGCGCCAAAATCTGCGGTAAGACCAGGCCTGGCAGGCGAGAGGCCAGTAGGCCGTCCTCGTGCGGGAAGAGCGAATCTTCGAGCCTGGCGCCGGGGTTGAACCCCGGAAAGCCCTGCTGTCGCGTGGGGTCCGTAACATCAGGTGTGGTCAGGGGCCGAAGGCTGTCCAGTCCGCGAACGTCTACAGGGTAGATGGCAATGTTGGCCTTGTTGGCTGCGTCGATCGTGGCCGTGAGCTCGGACTGCCGCTCCGGAGTTAGCGGGAACCCACTCGAAAACAGAATCAGGGTTTTTCGCCCGGGGACGCTGCGCAGGGATTTCGCCAGATTGCGGATCGCCATCAACTCACTTCGGGCTGCGAAATCCGACCTCACCTGCACGACGTTCGGAGCACCCAATTGGGCCACTTCGGTCGTCTGCCCGGGCTCGTTGGCTTGTACCGCAGAGAACTTGATACCGCTCACAGCGCGTTTAAGGGCATCGGAGTTTGCCGTAAAGTTCTGCGTGATGCGGAAAGCTCCGGTGAAATCGGCCACCGCCATCAAGCGGTCCTTGGATGCACTCTTCTCCACAAACTGGGCGGCGGCCTGACGGGCTCGAGTCTGTTCCGAAGGGCTCATGGTCGCATTGTCGAAGAACAGGATGAGGTACCTCGGTTGCGCCGGACCCTGGGGTGGCTCTGAGGCGCGCGAAAAGCTGGTGATGGGTTGCTCCTTGTCGTCTTCGAAGACGTGGAATTCTTTTGCCTCGAGGTCGCGAATGTAGTTATCTTTCTTGTCAAACGCTACCACGTCCACAAGAACGAGATTGGTCTCCGTCCGGATGACGCCGGAGGCCGTCGCCGCCGCCTGGCTTCCGGACGGCTGGCCGCTCGGCGGCGCCGCGGGCGCTTGCGCGCGCGCCAGCCACACCCAGCCGAATGCACTCAGGAGACCCAGGGACCAATACAATTTGTGCCGAGAAGCCATAAAGCACCTGCTCAATAGGGGATTTCCACCGTGCGGTTGATCGCCGAGAGTTGCGCTCCTTCGGAGTCCCGCACCACCTGGCGCACCATGTAGGTGCCGGGCCGGACGTCAAAGCTGATCTTCGCCGTCATGCCCGACCGGGCGAGTCTTTCCAGGCTCCCATCCAGCAAGCGAAACTCGAGACGCTTTTCCTTGCCGGTTACATATTTCCCGTCGCGGTCGAAGAGGGCCGCGACAATCGTCAGGTTGTTTAGATTGCGCCCGCTTTCCTTGCGGAATTGAACGAAGCGCAAATCCAGGCGGGTGAGCACGGAGAGTCTGGCATCGAGGTTGGCGAGTTTGAAGAACTGCGTGTGCATTTCGACGGGCAACTCGTTCAGCTCGTCGCGGGAAAAGATTGCCTGCTCGATTTCCTCTTTGGCTTGGGCGGCGGGGTCGGCGGGTTTTGCCGGAGCGTAGTAGCCGGTGCGGGCTTGGACGGCGTACTTCTCTCGGGTGTTGAGGTTGACCTTCAGGTTGTGGAAGCGTCCATCGAATTTCAGGTTCTCCGGCGAGAAGCCCAGGATGTAGTAGACCTCAGGCAAGCCTCCCACCTTCTGAAATCCTTCCTCCAGGTCGTTGCTGTTGTGGAAGAACACGCCCCCCGAGTCGATGGCCAAACTACGGAGAACCTCCACAGCGACTTCCGACCTTCGGATCAGAAGCTGTTGTTTCTTGCCAATCAGATCCACCCGCCGGGGAGTGATGATGGGGTTCTGGCTGATCTCACCGAAAGGAATCTGGGCAAAGAGGCCCTTCGCGTCGAGAGAGTTAATCACCACGTTGGCGTGCAATGCGCGCTCCACTAGGGCGTTCACGCGTTGCTCCTCGCCCATTGTAATGAACCCTGGCGAAGCCAGGACGATGGTCCTTTGCCCCGGCATCGCGGAAAGGCGGCGGACCACGGCGTCGAGACTGCGCAGGGCGGTTTCCGACTCAGTCTGGTATGCCATTAAGGCGTTCACGGCCTCGGATTCAGCGATGCTCTGGGAAGAGGGAAGGGCTGCTTGTTCGGTCATGCCCTGGCCCTCGTAATAGCAGTGGTAGGCTTCTTCCGTGGCGATGTTTATGGAATCGGGCTCGCGCTGATGCACAATCAGGTACGCCTGATAGTCGAAGATTTCTGGACAGCTCCTCTCCCGCCGGGGCACGATTGGTCGGGGCGTAATTCTCACCAGAGCCTCGTGCAGCTTGGCCCGGTCATCGGTGAAGTCCAAGACGTGCTCGCCCGACGAGGTGAAGATGCCCACCCGGTCTCCAGGCTGGAGAGCTGTCGCCAGGTGGTGCTCGGCGGCGGTGCGGGTTCGAGACAGGTCCCCGAAGTTCATGTGGACATCGTCGAAGAACACAGCCAGGAAGCGATCGGGGGTTGTGGCTGCCAGCGTCTCCTCCGTCGGGTTTTCGGATTCGAGTGGCTCCTCCTGCTTCTTGCTGAGACCCTGAAGTTTTTTTGAGGGGACTTCCACAGCGAAGTGGGAAACGACTTGGGGCTTGCCATTGTCGAGCAGGCGGAAATCCTCTTTGCGGAGATTGTCGACTACTCGCCCATGCGAGTCCCGAACCACGGCGCGGACCAATACGAGGTTTCGCTCCACCTGTACTTTGAATGCGGGGTCACGTTCCTGGGTGGTGAGTTCGGCGGTGGCCTTGTCCTGTGCGAACCCGGAGGAATATGTTCCCGGGACTCCGAGCAGAACGGCCAACAAGTTTGAGAGCAGTATCTCTCCGACGATGCGAGGTCGCGGATTAGAGGCAGCGGCGCGCAAAATGGTGGACCCGCAGGAAACAACTAGGGTCCTTCCATCGGCGAATATTCCGAGATACCCTGAAACCTCCCGCTAACTGCCTGGACCCTGTGCGAGTAGTATCCCGCCCGTGTCAGGGCTTGTCAAGGCGACTCGCACCGCAAGCGCAGCTTGATTTGGCCTCGGCAATCTGTAATGCTCCTAGCCCGCAGCTATCAGCCGTCCGTAATCAGCAGGCCTGCTTGACGCGCGCTGAACGCTGACCGCTGAGAGCTGATCGCTGAGGGTTGCTGACTGGTGAAAACTGACAACTGAGGACTGCTCTCCGGTGGCTTACAAAGACCTGCGCGAATTCATTGCAAGACTCGACCGTGAAGGCGAACTGAAACGAATTTCCACCCCGGTGGACGTTGACCTCGAGATCACCGAAATCACCGACCGCGTTTCAAAAGCCAGCGGCCCGGCGCTGCTCTTCGAAAAGCCGTGCTCGGCGAAGGGCGGCGTCACGTATTCCATGCCGCTGCTCATCAACGCGCTGGGTTCGAAGCGGCGGCTCGAGTTGGCGCTGGAGGTGAACTCGGTCGAAGACGTGGCGCGGCGCATCGAAGATCTTCTGGAAATGAAGCCGCCTGAAGGCTTTATGGACAAGGTGCGCCTGCTGCCCAAGCTTTCTGAGCTTAGCTCGTTCTTCCCGAAAGCCGTTAAGGGCGGCCCGGTCAAGGATGTCATCGAGACGGACAAATTGTCGCTTGCGCGGCTGCCCATCATGAAATGCTGGCCCCAGGATGGCGGACGCTTCATCACCTTTCCGATGGTCGTCACGCGCAGCCCCAAGACCGGACGCCGCAACGTCGGCTGCTATCGCATGCAGGTTTATGACGAGCGCACCACCGGCATGCACTGGCAAATCCACAAGGGCGGGGCAGAGCATTTCCGCTGGGTCGAACGCTTGCGTTCGCCAGGAGAAGGCCGCCAGGGCAAGGCGGGCCGCATGGACGTGGCCGTCGCTATCGGCGCCGACCCGGCGACCATGCTTGCCGGCGTGCTGCCGCTGCCGGAGGACCTCGACGAATTCCTCTTTGCCGGCTTCCTGCGCCAGGAGCCCGTCGAGCTGGTCAAATGCGAGACGGTCGATCTCGAGGTTCCAGCCAATTCCGAGATTGTGCTCGAAGGTTACGTCGATCTCGATGATATCCGCGTCGAGGGTCCCTTCGGCGACCACACCGGCTACTATTCGCTCGAAGACAAGTTCCCGGCGTTTCACCTCACCTGCATCACGCGCCGCAAAGATCCCGTTTATATCTCGACCATCGTCGGCGCGCCGCCCATGGAAGATTACTGGATGGGCTACGCCGTCGAGCGCATCTTCCTGCCGCTGCTGCGCAAGCAATTGCCGGAAGTGGTGGACATGCACATGCCCCCCGAAGGCATCTTTCACAATCTGATGATTATCTCGATTCGTAAGAGCTATCCCGGCCACGCCCGCAAAGTGATGAACGCCCTCTGGGGCCTGCCGGGCGCGATGTTCACCAAATGCATCGTGGTCGTGGATCACGACGTGGACGTTCACAACCTCCGCGAAGTCACCTGGAAAGCCTTCAACCACATCGACCCCGAGCGCGATATTCAATTTGTGCTCGGCCCCGTGGACCAACTCGAGCACGCCTCCCGCCTGCCGAATTTCGGCTCCAAAATGGGCGTCGACGCCACCCACAAATGGCCCTCCGAAGGCTTTACCCGCCCCTGGCCCGACGAAATCACAATGGACCCGGAAGTGAAGAAGAAAATCGACTCAATGTGGTCCCGGCTCGGGCTGTTCACGGTAGAATAGGGCCGGATGCATTTCGAAGTCGTTGGGGAGATCATCGACATCGAAACGATCGCCACCGGGCGCGGCATCCGAAGGCTCAAGGTTTTGCGAAAACGCTACGGCGGGCGTCATTGGCGCAAGCAGAAAGGCATTGCATCAGTTCGCTTGGCTAATGACTCAATTCGACGAGCCGAGGTACACTGGTACGAGGCCCACGGTGTAGGGCGGACGGGCTGGAAGATTAAACGGTTTCTGGATTGACAACCATGAAGATTGACAAGAGGCGGTCGAGATTCGTGCTCTGTCTCCGCAACGAGGGCGCGGACGATTTAGAGCCCCGCAAGGTCTATCAGGTCCTGCCGGACGCGGCAGCGGTGCGCGAAGGTTTGGCGCGAGTGATCGACGAATCGGGGGAAGACTACCTCTATCCCGCGGAATACTTCGTGCGCGTCAAGCTGCCCGTCGCCGTCTCCCGCCGATTGGCGTCACCACCCACCAGCGCGCACCCACCCACCCGCCGAGCAGTCATGCGCGGCTAACCGCGGAGAGGATTGTCTGCCACCCGTAAAAGCAGTAACGCTGGCAGGAACTCCTGCGGATGTAATCGGGACGTAGGCAATCGGCAATGAGGATTCGATGGATCGCAGACATCAACCGCGATGTCTGCGCCAGCCGCGATGGACATTCTTATCAAAATACATCGGACCAAGTCGATCATGTGTGCAGCCCCGGCAGGGGCGGAAGAATGTGGCCCATGTCTGACCACCCCCAGCCCCTCCTGAGCCAGGAGGGGAGCCGCGCCGCCTCCCTCTCCCCCATGCCCCCTCCCCCGCGCAGACGGAGGCGGGCTATTTTTTCTCGTGATGGCGATCAGTCCCTGCCGAACTTAGGCGCTTTGGAACTGCCTTGCACTTTGATGGGGATATAAGTGCCCGCGCCTTCTTTCGCCATGATGGAATCCACGGGCTTCAGCATCCACCGTTTCCATCCCGTCATGGTTTGCGAGACCTTCGCGGTCAGCTTGAGATGGCCATGGAAATCGAGGGCGTCTTGGGCGAGATCGTACTTTCCGGTCAAATCGACCGCAGCTCCCGGTATCTCGAAGGTGAGCTTCCGAAACACGATCACCTGATCGTCGAGCCGGAATCGGCCATTCATACGGGAGAAGACCTCGTCGATCTCCTCATTTTTCGGTTGTCCCTGCCCACGTCGGCTGAGAGTATCAATTTTGTCTTGAATGTTGGGGCGCAGGAACTTGCCCCGCGACACCTGGAAGCGTCCGTCCACGACCAGTTTTTCGCGGACCTTCTGGTCGAGCGGCGGAACCTGGACGCGAGCAGCGAGGAAGATCTGACCCTCCATCAGCGGGGGTCCTTTCATAGCCAGGAGGAGGACATCACGCATGTCGCCTCGCGGCATGCTGACGTCCAGATTGATCGTGCGCCGAATTGCGCCTTCGTTCTTGATGACGCTCCCGCTGGTCTTCAGATGGGTGTTGCCCAACTTGGCGACGACCGGGTTGAGGACCGTATTCCCGTTCGTACCGTCCACGATGACCTCGAATTGGGTTTCAAGCGGCAAGCGGTTCCCTGACCGCCTGAGGTGGAAGTCTGGTACTGAAGCTTGGCCTTTGACGTTGAGGTAATTGAGGGTGCCCTCGAAATCACCCGTTGATCGGAGGATGCCGGCGATGGCGGGGAAGACGCTCAGGTCGGCGTTCTCCAGAACGTAACCCCCCGCGAGTGGAGTGTTGCCGGGTTCTTCGCGCACCCACGGCCCGAACGTCCCTTGACTATTGACCTCTCCGGGCGGTCGGGGATTACTCAACTCCGCATCGTACTTCATCGCCACCCCAAACCCCGCCGATTCGAGCCGGACGCGGTGCAACTCAAACTGAAGCGGTTTCTTCTCCCTGTCTTTGGGGAGTATCACCAGCTTGCCATCTTTGATCTCGACTACACCGATGAGGACGGTCGCCCCGGTTATCTGCCGGAACTGCTGCTCGCCGCTGATGGCGAGTTCTGGGCGCTCGCCTTTCGGGGGAATATGAATCTCCATGTTTTCGAGAGACAGGATGGGAACAAGTTTAGGGGTTTGGAAAACCGTCCCCAGATCGACATCAAAGCTGAACCTCTTGATCACGAACATGGGTGGCAAGTCCCGCCGCCCCTTGTGGCGCATGACCAACCCTTCACCCGTGACCTTCGCCAGCGCGCCGCGCCCGCCTGTCAGAAGCAGCCCGAGGGAAGAAAGATCCGGCATGCTGACGCGGAGTGAAGTCAGTTCCACTTCGCTGGCGAACCCGGTTCGCAGATAATCCATCGCCTGCTGTCGAATGTAAGGTTCAAATCGGCGAACCATCAAGGAGGCGGTAATCAGGAGCCCCGCGAGCGCAGCAACCGCGGACACGCTGAAGACGATCAGTAACTTTCTCTGCTTGCGCATGGCTCGAAAGGGTCTCTGACCGGCACTGACTTGGCGGCGCGCTCTATCCCGGGGTGCGGACCGTCAAACCTTACCAGGTAAAGTCGTTTTAGGACCCCGAATCAACCCGGCAGATTCCATCACATTCCGCCCCTCTGGGGCAAGTTTCGGTTTCACAAGCAGCTCTCCGTGGCTAGCACCGGGCAGAACAAGCGCTCCGGAGCGGGGGCCGGCGTTTGTGTTGGGTGGCGCTGCGCGCCCCCGCGGGAGCCCAGAGGGCTCCCCTACCCGCCGCTCATAGAGCGGCGCTACAGCATCCCAAGGCTCCCGATAGAAAGCATCGGGACAGGTCATGCCCTGTGCTACCATCTTTCGGCCTGCGAGCCTTCGTGCTGCATCGATTCCCAGGCCGTGGGCACTGCGACGGTCCCCGGCAGGAGTCAATCCTTCACCACGCCCACCAGCGGGGACGCGGTGCTCGATTGGGGAGCATTCCAAACGGGAAAAAAGTAGGAGGACATCGACTATGATTCGCTCGACACTTTCACGTCGCAAGCTATTGAGGGGCGCGGCGGCAGCCGTGGCTGCTGCTCCAACATACTCTCTCAGCGGAGGCACGCTGAGCAACATGTCCGAGAGTAATCACAAGAGCAGCATAGCCCGAATCGTTACGACTTGTCAGAACGGTGAGAGGCATTCCACCGTCGAAGGGAACCGCGACCAAATGCTCGCGCTCTTCGACCGGGCGCTGAAGCAGAAGCCTGACTTGGTGTGCTTCCCGGAAACGTTCACCGGCGTCGGCGTTCAGGGCAAGACGCCTGAGCAAGTCGCCGAACCCGTGCCGGGGCCGACCACCGACGCTTTCGCGCGGCGGGCGAAAGCGCATCGTTGTTACGTCATATGTCCCATCCGGACGGCGCGGGAGGGGAAGCAGTGGAACTCCGCCGTCGTCCTGGATCGGTCGGGCCAGATCCTGGGCATCTACGACAAGGTGCATCCCGTGACCACGTCGCCCGACTACACGGTTTTCGAGGACGGCATCTTCCCCGGCGGCGAGCCTCCCGTGTTGGACCTGGACTTCGGGAGAGTCGGGATTCAGATCTGCTTCGACGCGGGATTTCCCGAGACATGGGCGGCGCTCGCACGCAAGGGCGCGAAGGCGATCTTCTGGCCTTCGGCTTACCACGGCGGGTTCCCGCTCCAGGCGTATGCCTACCTCCACCACTACTACGTCATCACCTCCGTGCGCACGGAGCAGTCGCGCATCATTGACCCCTGCGGGCGCGTCGTGGCGGCGACGGACTCCCAGGTGAACTTTGTCGTCCGCGATCTCAACCTGGATTTCGTGGTGGCGCACTATGACTTCAACTATCCCATCCCGGACCGCCTGCTGGATGCGTATCCGGGGCGCGTGCGGATTACGTCCTACGTGGAGGACGGCCACTTCCTGGTGGAGCCTACCGACCCCACGCTGATGACCGCCCAGTTGCAGGCCGAGACGGGTTTCGAATCGACGTTTCAGTACCACGATCGGCACCGGAATGCCTATTCGGCCCTCCATGCTGGAAATACGCCGCCGAGTCAAGCGGCCGCTCACGGGAAGCGGGAGCAATACGCGAAATAAAGGCTCAGAACAGTGAGCCCAATCGCGCGTGGCGCGGACGGCGCGTGGTTTGCGATGTCTGCGAGGAGTCTGCTTGACAGGGAGGCAGGGAAGTGTGACAATCGTACGTAGTGTACGACTTCAACAAAACGTACGTTTGGAGCGATCTGGCATGACAAGGCTGGCATCGGGAAAGGTACGGCAGGAATTTTCGGAGACGATCAATCGCGTTGCGTACGGGCGTGAGCGGATCGTTCTGCACCGCCGGGGCAAGAACCTGGCGGCGCTGATTCCAGTTGAAGATCTGGCATTGCTCGAAACGCTCGAGGATCGGCTGGATGTGGAGGAAGCCGAGCGGATTCTTGCCGAAGCCAAGGTCAAGCGCGAGAAACCTGTGGCATGGGAAAAAGCCAAGAAGAAGCTGGGTCTCTAACGGGAGAGTTCGCGAGCCGACAGACTACTGAAGGAAAATCAAACCTCTGGTGCTGACGAGTGGCCTACCAGATTAAGATCCTTCCCGCCGCATTACGACAGCTTGAAGCGATCGCTAGGCCCGACCAGAATCGAATCAAGAACAGGATCGACGCCCTCGCCGACGACCCGTGGCCTGCAGGCGTCACGCGCCTTCGCGGTAAGCACGAGTTCTTCAGAATCCGCGCCGGCAATTACCGGATCATCTACACGGTCGAGCGGGATCGGCTCATCATCCTCATCATCAAAATCGGGCACCGGCGCGAGGTATATCGGCATTTGTAGCCGCATCGAGGTTATGAGGAAAGCAGGGCGAGGTGGCTTATTCGAACTGCTTGCGGAAATCCGCGAGTTGTTGTTTCAGTTTGGTGATTTCTTGTTGCAGGGCGGCGACTTCATTCTCCAGGCGGGCGATGCGTTCGGAGTCGGGTGATACGAAGCTGGTGGCTGCTTCGGGCGCCGGCTCCGGCTCCCACGTTTCCACGTCGCCCGAGAGCAGGTGCGCGTAGCGGGCTTCCTTGGTGCCGGGCTGCCGGGGGAGGACTTTAACCAGCGGCGGCTCGCGTTTCATCAAGTGCTCGAGCGCCAAGTGCACCACGTCCAGGTCATCAAAGCGATGCAGGCGCTCCGTGCGGCCACGCAGCTCGCCGGGGGTCTGAGGCCCGCGCAGGCACAACACACAAAGCAACGCGGTCTCGGGGCGGCTGAAGTTGAAGGCCTCCTGGAGCCCATGCTCGTATTTGGTCACGCGGCTGTCCGCGCCGCCGGCAGCTCCGGCCAGGCCTTTTTCGTTCAGGCTCGCCAGCGCCTGCCGCACCGCCTCCTCATCGAGATTCATCACCGGATGGCGATTGGATTTCTGGTTGCACGCGTTGACGAGCGCGTTGAGCGAGAGCGGATAGTAATCCGGCGTGGTGATCTCTTTTTCTACCAGCGCGCCCAGCACTCGGGTTTCCACGTCGTCCAGGAGAATGTCCACGGCGCGGAATCATACCTTAAGTCGGAGTCAGGAGACAGAAATCAGAAGACAGAAGCGAAGAATCCAGAAGTCAGAAGCCCGAAGTAAGCAGGCAGAAGTCAATAGCCAGAAACCCGCATGGTGCAGGCAGGGGAATTGCAGCTTTTGTTGTCCCGACTAGTTCTGTAACTCTGCGGCATTTGTCGATCAAATCGAATTCAAAGGCCGCAGAGTTCGAGAACTAGTTTCCGTTACGTAGTAGATTGCTACTTCATCTCCGCGGGCTCGATCGAGGAGGTTACGATCGGCCTCCTACGCTGGAGCCACAAACAGGTCGGTTTCGAGTTTGAAATTTTGTCCCGGCAGCAGGTTCACTTCAGTGCGGAAGGTTTCATAGCCGGGGAGCGCGATCTCGATCTGATGTTTCCCTGCGCCGACCAGCATGGCCTGTCCTGGGCCGTCGAATTCATCCACGTGCCCGGCGAAAATCCCGTCCACGAAAACCCCGGCTCGGTTCGGGCTAACGCGAATTTTGACAGTCGCCGTTTGGGTTGGATACACGGCCTTCGGGTCTCGGTCCATCAGGACCTTGATGGTGTACTTCTCTCCCGGGTTCAATGCGAAATGGTAGGTAACATCAGTGTACCCGGACTGCTTGAAAGCCACGTCGTGCTCGCCGGGCATCAGCAAAAGTTTCTTCGACCCCTTGAGCTCGCCCAGGTAGCCGACATACTGGCCGTCGATCCAGACGCCGGCCAGCTTTTCGGTTTTGCTCCAGCCGACGAACTTGACTTCGCCCAGGATGTCGTTCGCAGGGAGACCAAAGGCGATCCCCAGTGTCATGCCAACGAGCAACGCAACTCTCAGAAGAAAACTTCGCTTTAACATGTCAGCACCTCGTTTCGTGTTCGTTTTACGATATGACTGTTGGCCGCTTCCCAAAAGTCGTCTCGGGAAACATGCGGCCACAGAAAGCTTTTGTGCATACGCCCGCCGCAAGTTCGTGCAGGCAGCCTTCCAATTCCTGCCGTAAATGGACATCTCATGGCGATTCATTGGGTTACAGGAAGGCGGTGGTTCCCTAAGCAGCGCTTTGAGTGGAGAGAATCTACACGTGTCCGGTACAACATTCATTCCGATTCGCCTTACGGAGACAGGTTCGCGAACTTGGCGAAAAGTTGCGCTTTCTTTCGCTCTAGACGCACCCGACTGAAGTGGGGGAGAATGAGCGGACCGCTGCATGGTTGCTTGGCACTCAGCGCGGCCGGCGCTCAACGAGTGCCGCGACGGCCACTCGCAGCGCGCGGAGGGAAAAATCATGACCACGCCATCAGGGAAGAAACCCGCGAAAGCGAGCGGCTCGAAGGCGAAGCGCGCGGGGCGGTTAGCGGCTGGCAACGCGCGGCGATTTCTGGCGCAATATCGGGAAGCCTGGGAGTCGCGCAACGCCGACTTGGCCGCCAGCCTCTTCACCCGCGACGCGCACTACTGGGAAAACCCTTTCGGCCCGCCCATCGTCGGCCGCGAGGCCATCCGCTCTTACTGGAAAGCCGCCACCGAGAAGCAGCAAGACATCCATTTCTCGGTCCACAGCTCCTTACATCAAAAATACACCCTGGTCGCTGATTGGGTCTGCGCCTATCGATCTGTTTCGGACGGCGCACGAAGGGAACTGGCCGGCATGTTGTTCGCCGATTTCTACGGAGACCAGGTCCGCACCTTCCGCGAATGCTGGCTGCGGAGGACGGTGTAAGGGAAGAGCGGAAGTGGGAAGTCGGAAGTAGGAAGTGGGGAAGAAAGACAAAGGACGAAGTACGAAGTACAAAAGGCGAAACCCGCGACCCTGGACCCTAAACCCTGAACCCTAAACCCTAAACCCTCATCAAACCTACTGCTAGAACCATGCGGTGTGCTAGCATAAGCGTATTCACTTCGTTCTCAGGGCGGTGACGAGATGCTAATCAGAATACCCAGGGGCTGGGAGATTCCCGAGCGCCTGGTCACGCCGGAACACATCTACTTAAATCGCCGCAAGTTTCTCGCGCGAGCTGGGACGGGCGCCCTGGCAGGCCTCGGAGGGCTCATCCTGCCCGGTGGCGCGGCGCTTTTCGGTGCCAATGAGCAGTATCAACCGCTCAATCTGCCTCCGCTCACCGCACGGCGCAATCCGGAATACAAGGTGGACCGCCCGATCAGTTCGGAGCGCGCCGGCACCGGCTACAACAACTATTACGAATTCACCGAGGCCAAAGACCAGGTCTGGAAAGTGGCGCGCGAGTTCGTGCCCCGGCCGTGGGAGATCGAATTCAAGGGGCAGATCGAAAAGCCCTTCAAGATCGACGTCGATCAGCTCATCAAGAAGATGACGCTCGAGGAACGCGTCTATCGCCATCGCTGCGTCGAGCGCTGGGTGGTGATCGTCCCCTGGATCGGATTTCCGACGAAGAAACTGGTCGAGTTCGCCCGGCCCACCTCCAAGGCGCGCTTCCTCCGCATGGTGAGCTTTTTCCGTCCGGGGCAGGCTCCGGGCCAGCGGGGCCAGAGTCCGGACTGGGATAACTTATGGCCCTACCACGAAGGCTTGACCATGGAAGAAGCCAACAATGAGCTGGCCTTCATGGTGGTGGGCGTGTACGGCAAGATCCTGCCCAACCAGAACGGCGCGCCGATTCGCAGCCACACGCCGTGGAAGTACGGCTACAAGAGCATCAAGGCCATTACGCGCTTTGAGTTTGTGGAGAAGCAGCCGCCGACCTTCTGGAACGAGGCCGTGCCCAAGGAATACGACTTCGAAGCCAACATCAATCCCAACCAGCCGCACCCGCGCTGGTCGCAGGCCCAGGAGCAGATTGTGGAAACCGGCGAGGTCGTTGCGACGAAACTTTACAACGGCTACGAGAAATACGTCGCGCAGCTCTACAAGTAACAGCCGCGACGCGCAACGCGGATGGCCAAACTCGCCTCCATCACGCCGATAGATGGCGGCGATCAATTTTCACAATTGACAGCTTGCAATTCGTCTCTGCGGGGTCTAGGTTGAAATCGTAAGGCGGATCTGTTGGTAGGCAAATTGTCCTTCCCTCGCGGACGAAAGGACTACGCCATGGATTCCATCATCGTTCTTGAAATCGTCGCTGTTCTGACTGCTTGGGCCGTTGCGGGTTTCACTATCTGGAAATGGGGGCCGGGGCACAGGAAGCGCTCGGTGACTTGCCCCAACACCAAACGCACGGCGCGCGTTCTGGCCGACCAGCGCGAGGCGGAGTTCGGCTGCCTGCGCGTCGTCGATGTGCGGACCTGCTCGTTGATCCCTTCCCAGGTTCTTTCCTGCGGCAAGGATTGCATCGCGAAGATCTAGCAGCGGCGGATAAGCAAGATGTTGGCGCGGACTTTCTCGAAGTCTGTGGCTTTTCAATTTGGGAAACAGTGCCGCGCAGCGACAGACCAACTCTGGGCTAGCGTCTAACCACTAACCACTGTTCTCTTCACCAATTCAACCGAAGTGAAAACTGAATCTGCCGGGAATTCTGCGCGGAATTAATTCTTCCGAAGTTCGAAGTGCCGAAAATCAACCCGGGCCGATCGAAGTTCGGGTGATTGGTGAGATTGAAGAGGTCGGTGCGGAAGACGAGGTTAGTACGCTCGCTCAGGCGGGCATGGCGTTCCAGGCTCACGTCCCAGTCCTTGAAGTCGGGGCCGGTGATAACGTTTCGGCCTTCGTTGCCGGGAATGCTGAAGGCTCCCGAGGCGTCGAAGAAAACGGGCGGCGTTCGAAATACGTCCGTATTGAACCATCGCTCGGGGTCGCGTTGATTCAGCCCCCAGTTGGGATTAGCGACGAGGTCGGGCCGGTCCGTGCCGTTGGATTGCGTTCCGCTGAGCGCGGTGGGGAGAATCGCCGTCATCGGCTGGCCGGTCTGCAGGGTCAGGATGTTGGCGATCTGCCATTGGCCGAAGACTCGCGCGGGCCATCCCTCATTCGCCCACCGGCGGCCGCTGCCCAACGGGAGCTCCCAAGTATTCGAGAGAACGAACCGCTGGCGGACGTCGAAGTCGGAGAGCCCTCGCTCGGCTTTCAGGTTGTAGTTGTCCTGAGGCTGATTGGTGCCATTCAGACCCGACGCCGTGTCGATGGACTTGCCAAAAGTGTATCCCGCGACGAAAGAAACGCCGCGCGTGAACCGCCGTTCCAGCCGGGCGATCAAGGCGTGGTAATTCGAGTTGACGTCCGTCGCGCGGACGAACTGGTTCGAGCCTAGCTGCGGGTGATAGCCGCGGCGCTCGTCCGGCAGATTGGGCACGCCCTGATTTTGCAACGCGCGGCGAGGCAGCTTGTGCGCCGCCGACCCGGCGTAGCTGACAGAAAGCACGGTACTCGGCGTGAGCAGATGTTCCAGTGAGAGAGTCCATTCGTGGGCATAGCCGTTGCGAAGATTTGGAGGTGAAGAAACGGCCACTGGCGGCATGTTTCCGAGTTGATACGCGAGTTCGTAGCTCAACTGCGGCGGCGCCCAGCTCTGGCCGCAGGCGCCCGGACCGTAGAACCGGCAGAGGTCCAGGCCGAAGAGGAATTCGGTGATGGGCGCGCTGAGGCGGGTTTCGGCCGCGTAGTCCAGTTCGCCCAGAGAATTGAACACTCCCAGGCCACCCCGAATCGAGGTCGTCCCGCGCCCCGAGAGGTCGTAAGCAAATCCCAACCGCGGCGCCCAGCCTGACCAGTCGGGCCGGAGAAGCGAAGCAGGCAGACCCGCTCGCTGAGAAGTGGTGAATTGCAGGCCGAATTGCTGCTGCAGATTTTGAACGAGCGGGTCGGCGAGAAGTCCCTCGGCCTGCCCGCGGTCGTTCCGCACAATGTAGCGCGTGGCGTCTGTCGGATCGAGGATGGAAGCGCGGCCGTCGGCGTTGGCGGGCGGTGAGAAAAACTCCTCGCGCAGGCCATACGTGAGTGTTAGCCGCCGCGTGATACGAAAAGCGTCGGAAAAGTAAAAGCCCATGTAGTTCAGACGATCGTTCCCGCCGGAGTTTCCCGCCTGCGCGAAAGAGAGAAACGGCCGGCCGAGGAGGAAATCGGAGAAGGCCGTTCCGCTCACCGACCCGAAGCCGTCGCTGAATGAGAAGATGCCCTGACCGAAATCTTCGACAAGATAAAACAGCCGCAGGCGGCGGACGTCGGCGCCGAACTTCAGCGTGTGATTACCTTTCACCCACACCAGGTTGTCGTTGAACTGAAACGTATGATTCCTGCGGACGAAGGGCTGGAAGATGTCGCTGTCGCCCAGGTCGGCGTATCCCGGGACGTTGATGGCGGGGATGCCGCGATTGGTCGCGCCCGGCGCGCGCGAGATTCCCAGCGAGCTCAGGAAATCGCTGTGGATGTTTTCGGCTTCTTTGGTGCCGAAGAAATAGGCGTATCCGAAACGGAAATCGTTAATCAGTGTTGGCCGAATCACGGACGTGACGCCGAGGCCGAGATTTCTGCCGCGGTCGTTTTTGTTGGTTCCGAAGCCGGGCGCGGCGGGCGGGTTTTGCGCGAAGGTGTTGGGGACGAAGGGGAAGAGCTGGTCGCCGTTGAAGAGCAGGAACCGTCCGAAGAGCTGATGCTGCGCGGTCAACTGGTGATCGAGGCGCACGAGAAACTGGTCGCTGGTCACGCGGCGCCGGCCGACGTTGATATTGTTGTTTCCTTCCGGCGCGGCACTCGGCTGGTTGGGCAGAGGAAGCCGCGCGAGGATGGCGCGCGAAAGTGGATCGATCTGCGTCTCGGGAATTTGATTGCCGGGAAAAGGCTGACCGGTCTCGGGGTTGACGAGCGTAGGGAAGGGAAGGCCGGTCAGGGGATTCAGTCCACTGAAATCCCCGCGGCGCATCGCCGCCGAGGGCAACAGCGTGGTGTTCGTAATGCTTTGTTGAATTCGCAGACCTTCGTAGTTTGCAAAAAAGAAAGTCCGGTCACGCCGCAGAGGTCCGCCGACGCTTGCGCCAAACTGATTTTGCCGGAAGGGCGGGATCGGCAGCCTCGGATCGTCGAAGAAATTCCGGGAGTCGAGCGCGCTGTTGCGGAGGAATTCGTAAGCGGTCCCTGAGTACCGGTTCGAGCCCGAGCGTGAGGCGATGTTGACTTGCGCGCCAGAGGTCAGCCCCTGCTCGGCGGAATAAGAACTTTCTACGACGCGGAACTCACGAATGGCGTCGATCGAAGGGTTCACGGTCAGGCTGTAGGCGAACGGCTCCATGAGCGTGATGCCGTCGAGCGAGAAGTTGTTGCGCTCCGAGCGCTGGCCGTTGACGGAGAATCCAATGCCCTGGGCCGCCGTGTTGAATTGCTGGGTTGAGCCGTTGGGATAAGCCGGCACAGCGCCCGCGGCGAGGAGCGTCAGTTGCGACCATTGCCGCCCGTTTAGGGGCAACAGGCTGACGCGCTGGTTGTCGATTTCATCTCCGATGGCAGGCGTGGCGGTCTGGATGAGGGGCGGCTGCGCATCCACGCGGAGGGTCGTCTGCTCGCGGGCGAGTTCCAGGGTGACGTCCACGCGCGCCGTCTCGCCAACCCGGAGAACCAGGCCGCGCAGAACTTTCGCCGCGAAACCCTGATGCGAGACTTCGACTTCGTAGGCGCCCACCGGAACCAGCGGGAAACTGTAGAAGCCATCGGTGTTGGTGCGCGCCACTCGTGTCTGCGCCGTGGCGGTATTGCGCAGCTCGAGTCGCGCGTCCGGAATCGACGCGCCGGTGGGATCCAGGACGAGACCTTCGAGATTGCTGTTCCAATTCTGAGCGAAGAGCGGGAGTGTGGTTAGTAACAGAGTCAGAACTGCCGTCGCGATTGCGGGGCGCTTCAACAGAAACCCGTTGGTCTGATGTCTCAAAAGGGATCCCCTTATCGGGGCAAAGGCGAGGCAAGCCCACACGCTAGGGCGGATCGGAAAAGGACGTTGTGCGCCTGGAATTGGTCAGGCACACATCCTTTCCGCCGAAAAGCAGCGGCTTGGACCTTCTACCATCCGGACTATACCGTCGGCCCCGGAGTTTCACCGGATCGTGGGAAAGTCAGTGACAAGTGACGAGTGATAAGTGACAAGCCAGGCAGGCTCTGCAGGGCCTTTCCGCTCGTCACTCGCCACTATTCACTTGTCACTGCTCTTGTCCCTCGCGGGCTTTACCGCCGATCGGGAATTGGGAAGCCACCGAACGCCTTGCTTCCCTCACCCTGCCCCGAAGGTCGTATTCAATTTCCACGAACAGTCTAGCACTTCGATGTCCAGACGCTCAACCTTTCGGCTGGATTTTGCCGAAACGGCGAGCCTCGGACAAAAAGTAAGAATCGCCCAAGCGGGCCGGACCGGTGTCGCGGCGCGGTCAAGATATTGTCAAATTCGCCGCATCAACTTGACGGGAGGCGGCGTGCCCTTATACTCGTAGCTCGGCTGTTGGGTTCTTTCGATGGTTGAGAATTCCGCAGAACAACGCAAATCGCGGCGCGGCGAACCCTGGGCGCTCGGCTCAGTGCTGGGATTCTCCTCTGCAAACATCTTTGACCGGATTGCGGTGGCGCATGCAGATCCGCTGATTGGCCCATTCTTGCGCGGCCTTCCGAGTTTGTTCCTGGGCATCGTCCTGGTTTGGCGGAACCGCACGCTCGGCCAGCTCCGCCCCGGCTCGGCGCAATATGTGGGCCGTCGCGCGCTCCTGCCCTTTTTCCTGGCAGGAGTCCTTTCCACGGTCGGCCTTTTCGTTTACTACTTCGCGATTCGCATTGGCGGGGTCATCATGACGATCCCGGTTCTGGAAACCTACGTCATCTGGGGAACCGTGATTGCATGGTTCGTTCTTCACGAGCGCGTGCGCGCGCTCACGCTGGCGGGCGTGGGTTTGATCGCTCTTGGGCTGGCGGCGCTCTCGCTGGGGCAGATCCACGGCCAACCAATTTCACCCCTGTGGTACTGGGCCATTCCTCTGGCGCTTTTCACCGCGCTGACCTATGGAGTCTCCGGCGTCCTGTGGCGCGACGGCCAACTGCGCGGCGCGCACCAGTCCACGGCGATCCTGCTCCAGTTCACGACCAGTGTGGCCGTCGCCGTCGTGGGGTTGGCGGGGCTGGGTCGCTGGTCAACGGTCATCGTCACGCCTTGGCACGATGTGGCGGCCTTGCTGACCAGCGGGGTTCTCTCCGGGATCGTGGGGATCTATTGTATGTTCACGGCGCTGCGCCTGATGGCGGTGGCGCGCGTGTATGCGTTCTCGGCGCTGACCCCTCTGGTGGCGACGCTCTTTGCCCACTTCTTCCTAAAGGAATACCTGAACTTCACTATGCTGATGGGTGTTTTGCTAGTTTCGGCGGGTGTCGGTCTGACGCAAATCTACCGCCCGAAAGACGAGCGGCAGGCCGGCTAGTGCCGCGTGACTGAAACTGGTGGCACACGTTGTGCCAAGCTGTCATGCTGAGCGAAGCGAAGCATCTGCAGTCGTTTCAGGCGGATCGAGAATGCAGATTCTTTCCGTCACCTGACGGATCGGCTGACGGACTCAGAATGACATGTTTCACTTTCTTCGGTAACGCGGCACTTAGAGGTGCGGGACGCGACGGGACTGAATTTCCGCCAGGTGGTCCTTCAGCCTTGCCAGGATTTCGTCGTTCCCGCCTCGGACAAGTTCCTTCTCGATTTCCGCCAGAGCAAAATGGACGACGTCGTGATGATGAAGTTCCTTCTCGCCCAGCTGCGTGCTAAAGCGGAGCCAGATCTTGTGCAGCAGTTCGATTTCCGTGGGCGTCAAGCGCGGGGCGTGCGGGCCCAAGTAAAAGACTTCTTCCTGGCCGGTCGGGGTGTAGATTTCCAGCGTGATGTGCGGCTTGGGGTCGGGCAGGTGTTCCCAGGCCAGGCCGGCGCGGCGCGCCTCTTCGGTGATCGCCATCTTGGCGGAAGTGCCGAGGACGAGCGTGGAAGCCTGGAGGCTCTGCGCCGACCGCATAATACCGTCCCAGATTTCAGTGGCCGCGGCCACCGCTAGAAAGATTTTCTTGCCTTTCTTTTCTGCCAGGGCGAGGGCTTGTGTGAAGAGCAGCTGTTCCCGGGCGCTAAAAAGCTGTTCCGGTTGGAGAGGGTGTTCGCCCGACCCGGACCGGCGCAGGATGCGGATATGCAAGACCACGACGTCCTGCTGGGCGGGATTCACACGGTCGAGGACCGCAGCCAAGTTGTAGAGCGTGTTGTAGTCGCGCGCCAGAACCAGGACTGACGCGGGTCGGCATCCCACGGAATGCGGCGTGACTTCGTCCCCGGGCGCCAGGTGGAATTGATCCATCTTGGAGACCTCGGAGCGGCGCCGCTGGGTGTGCCGTTCGGAGGCGGTGAAGATTCCGAAAAAGACCAGCGTAAACGTGACTCCGGCTACTGTGGCGATCTCCTTGGTGAGGAGGTTTACGACGGCAATTGCGAGCAGGGTGAGAGTGATCAACCCCAGGCCCAGGGGAATTTCCAGTTTGCCAATCCGCAGATTGAGTGGCACGCGGAATTCCCGCTGGCCGGGGATTTTGTAGCGAAGCACCAGGACGCCGAGCCCCTTCATCGCAAAGCTCCAGATCACGCCAAACGCGTAAGCTTCGCCCAGAAGAATGATGTCGCCTCGGCTCAGGAAAATGGTGAGGATCTGGAGGATGACGACGAGGTTGATGATTCGATACGCGGTTCCAAAGCGGGGGTGTGGGTGCCGAAACCATTCCGTCAACACGCCGTCTTCCGACATGCGGCTCAGGACGCCAATCGATCCCACAATCGCCGTGTTGATGGCGCCGGAGAGAATCATGATCCCGACCAGCACGACGAAGGCGTGAAAGAGCAGTTTGAGAAAAGTCGGCCCGACAACGAACATCGCCAAGCCGCCGATCAGGTTGTCCTTGTAATCCGCACGTACTCCGTCGGGGATGATCATCACGGCGAAGAACGAAACCAGCGACGTGAAGACCATGCTGTAAACAAAAATGATGAACGCCGTCTTCTTGAGGTTAGGAAGTTTGGGATGCTGGATTTCGCGAAAAACCTGGGCCAGCGTTTCCAGGCCGCTCATGGCCAGCACCGAGTGGCCGAGCGCTACGAGGATGCCGATAACCCCGATGAGTTCCGGCAGCCGGCTGGCGCGCAGCCAGCCGACCGCTTCGGGAGAGAAGTGCAGGTTCTGAGGCCGCGGCGCGGGGGGGAGCTGGCCGCCTTGCACCCACAGCGTGTAGCCGCACCAACCGATCATCAGAACCACCAACACGGTGGTGAATTTCATGATGAGCGCGGCCTTTTCGCTCGACTCCTCGATTCCCTTGGTGTTCTGCCACCAAAAGTAGAGCGTCACCAGCACCGCAAAAGCCGCGGAGGTCCCGTTCACCGGCAAAACGTAATTGATGTGCGCGTAGTGAAAAATCTCGTTGAGGAATCCGGCCAGGTATTGGCCGGCGGAGACGCCGCTGATGGGGCCGGTCAGGATGTAATCGAACATCAGGGCGGAGACGGAAAACTTGGCCAGTGTGCCGCCCATCGCCTCCTTGACGACGCGATAGACGCCGCCGCGCACGAACATGCTGCAGCTTTCCACGTACATCTGCGAAACGGCGTAGGCAAACACCATGACCGCTAGGATGAACCACGGCGCCGACTTGCCGATGGCCTTCTCGGCGATACCACCGGCATAGAAGGCCGACGAAGCGAGATCGTTCAGAACCACCGCCGCTGCCCGCCAGAATGTAATGAAGGTGAGCATGGCGGTCGTGGCCACCATCACCCGGGGCAGCGCACTCGCGGTGGTTTTTGGTTGTTCGGTGGGAGGACTATCCATCGGTGGTTACGAGGGCAGCAAGCGCCGGCCGGAGAAAGCTCTGTATCGAACAGGCGCGGCGCCAGTCAAAAATATTCTTGCACAAGCACTGGGGGAAGGGAAGTGTTTTCTGATTCGGTCCGCGGACTCACTTCGTGTGGGAGATGATTGCCAACGAAAATCCCTGTTGACGCTGATGATGAAACCGCATCCAATGGCGGGGAATCAATAAGATACGCTGGCGGAGGTTGACCATTCGACCCTTGGGTGTGCTTGTTTTTGTGCTGTGTTTCCTGGCGCTCCCGCCTGTCGTGGCGCAGGCGGCGACGGGAGGGGATTCTGTTCCCGGCCCAGTGGAGGTCGCACTCGATCATTTCCGCAACCTGGAGCACGACGTCGCGCAAAAGCAGCTTGAAGCATGGCTCAGTGAACACCCGAGCGACTTGCGCGCTTGGAACTACCTCGCCAGCGTCATCCTTCAGAAGGAAATGGTCCGTCGGGGGCTCCTCCAGGCCCAGGCATATGGCCCGCAGGGCGAGGCCTTCCAGCCTGACAAGGCTCCCCTCACTCCGGGCGTCCAGAAGGAATTCTTCTCGGTTCTTGGAAAGGCTGAAACGCTGGCGGAGACTCGAATCAAACAGAATCCATGGGACCAGGAGGCGCTTTACTGGGCCGGCGTCACCCACCTGACCAAGGCGCTCTTCCATCTGACCCTCGCCAAGGCGTATCTCACGGCGCTCGGAGATGCCAAAGAAGCCCGGAGTTATCACACCCGGCTGCTGGCTTTGAATCCCAGCTTTGTTGACGCCTTGCTAGTGGTCGGAATTTACGATTACGCGGTGGGCGGCCTGCCCTGGTACGCGAAGGTCGTGGCCTCGCTGGTTGGCCCGCGCGGGGACAAGGCTCGCGGCCTGGCGGAGATGAAACGAGTGACGCAGGAAGGCCAGTGGGCGCGTGAGGATGCCAAGCCCTTCCTCGCCATCCTCTATTTCCGTGAAAAGATGTATCCCGAAGCCCTGGCGCTTCTCCAGGGCCTGACGCAATCGTATCCGCGCAATTATCTCCTGGAGCAGGAAATCGCCAGAGTCTACAAGGCGATGGGAAACATCGCCACGGCTGCCAAGGCCTATGACGACATGCTGGCAAAACGCGCGGCGGGCGAGCCCGGCTTTAGCGCGATGCCCTTCGCCCAGATCCTCTACCAGGCCGGCGAGGTTCGCGCGCAACTGGGCCAGCTCGATGAGGCGCTGCGGCGCTACGAGCAAGCGGCGAAGCTCGATGAGAACAACCTCTACGTCTACCGCGCCGAATTCGAAGCCGCCGGGCTCTGCTGGCGCTTGAACCGGCGCGAGGACGCACGGCGAAAGTACGAGCGTGTGGTTCGTGCCATTCCGGAAACGGCCGAAGGAAGGTCCGCGCGCCAGACTCTGAAGCGGCTCCAGGAGACCCGCCCGGCGCCTTCCGAGAAGGCCAAGTAAAACCACCCAAGTTCTTGCCCGGGGCGAAGTGGAAGAGTGCGGATTCCGCTGGACGCCACTCCTCGGTTGAGACCCCGCAACCCTTCGCATACAATACGCCTCGTCATACCGTAGACTCCGCGTGTTGGCCCTGCCGCGATCTAGCGGGCGCAACTCCGAGGTGGCCGGGTGGACGTCGCCTCTGAACTCACGCTCCTCGTCGCCTGCAAGCTGATTGTCTACTCGCTTGGAGGCTTGGTCCATCTGTTCCTGATGGTGCTGATTCTTGGCCAGCGCCGATTGCGCCGCCTGGAGTGGCTGCTCTTCGCGCTGATGGCGGCGTTGTTCATGTGGAATTCGGGCAACCTGCTGGCCTTGAACGTGGGGTTGTTCTACGGCGTTCCTCCCAACATCCTGGCCGGGATTTCGCGCCTGATTCCTTTCCTGGGCTTGCTGGCCGCCGCGCCGCTGCTGGTTCATGCCCAGGCCGAATACGCGGGCCAAATACGGGCCTGGCCGGCCGCGACGCAATTTCTCATCGTAGTCCTTTATCTCCCACTTGCTGGTGCGCCCTGGCTGGTGGGAAGACTTCTCGGTCATCTGGCGGTTGATCCGCTCGCCGCGCTTGGCCCATTCGTGCGCCCCTTGGCTGCCTGGATGGCGATGGCGCTCTTGGCGGGTTCGGCCGTGAACCTGATTCGCCGCCGCTCGCTTCAGGAGCTGAGCCTCGTCAGCTTTCACACCTGGCTGGCCGGGTTGCAGGGTTTTCTCGCGCTGGGATTGGTTTGGCAATACTTGTTGCCGCCGCTTCCCATTTTGGGGCTGGGCGGATATCCGGCAGCCCTTCTGATGCTCGTTGCCGTGGCGCCGAGTGTCCTGCTGGGTTACTCGATCTTTCGCCACAACTTCCTTGAACTGCGCGTGCAGCGAAATCTGGCTTACTCCATCATCGCGATATTTTCGCTGCTCCTCTATCTGAACGTCATCCGGCGGCTGAGCGGGTATCTCGAGCTGCGCAACATTCTTCCCTCCGCCGTGACCGAGGCAGTGATGTTCTTCCTCCTGGTCGTGTTGCTGGAGCCTATTAAGAAACAAATCAACCGGTTGCTGCACGCGGCGTTTGTATTCGAGTTCGAGCGCGTGCAGCGCCTTTCGGGTGAGATATACGAGCATGCCAAGCGGACGGGCGATGTGCGATCGTTACAGGAATTCGTGGCGGAGCGGGTCGCGAAGGAATTGTCGTTGGAGCGCGTCCAATTGAATCTTGGGCCGGGCAGTATCGATACGGCCGATTCATCGATGCCGCGCAAAGTTCGCGTGTTCCCGATCCATCGTGGCAACGAGGTCATCGGAACGCTGGTCGCCACGCCCGTCACCAACGATCTCTCCGGTGACCTTTACGGCGCGTTGGAAATGCTCGCGGAGCAGTTGGCGGGAGCGCTGGAACTCAGCCAGCTTATCGCGGACAAGGTCGAGCTCGAGCGGGCGCTGGCGGAAAAAGCCAAGATGGCATTTCTGGGCGAAATGGCGGCGCGCATCGCACACAATGTAAAGAATCCTCTGAGCTCCATGAAGACACTGGTGCAGTTGCTGGAAGAGGACTCGACCCTGCCGGAACGCGTGCGGCGCGACTGTCATATGGTGGTTTCTGAAATCGACCGGCTGAATGGGAACATCTCTCAGGTGTTGCGCTACGCCAAGCCGGCACGCGATACGGACCGTGCGGTGGACCTCGCGGGCGTGGTTGGACGCGTGCTCAGTTTGACTCGGGCGGACGCCGAGCGGCGAAAGGTTCGGCTGGAATTCGATTCAACCCCCGGCCCCTGCGCGGTCGAGGGCGGGGAAGAGGCGGCGGGTGATATTGTCTCGAACCTAGTCGTTAACGCGCTGGAGGCGAGTCCGGCCGGGGCGATGGTGCGCGTTCGCGTGGCGCGAGACCCGGCCACTGCGGAAGATGTCATCCTCGCGGTTGAGGACCGTGGCTCCGGTATCGCGGCTGAAGTAAAGGAGAAGATCTTTCAACCTTTCTTTACGACGCGGCCGGGCGGCACGGGTCTGGGACTGGCGATTGTGGCTCGGCGCGTGGAAGAAATCAGCGGCAACGTGTCGTGTGAGTCGCCTTGGGACGACAGCCGGCTTGGGACGCGGTTCCTAGTGCGATTCCGGGCGGCCCACTGATTTTGGATTTTAGATTTTGGATTTTGGATTGACCAACTGGATTGAGGATGGCGCTCGTGATTCTTGAAGCAGACGGCGGGCAAGCATCGCTCTCGACACTGATTGCAGGCTCCGAGTTTCAGGGCGACGATGAACGGTATCGCGAGTATGCGTTTGATAACCAATCCAAAATCCAAAATCTAAAATCCAAAATTGTTGAGGAGCTATGCATTCCATCCTAATCGTTGATGACGACGCCACGTCGAGATATGGCGTGCGGCGCGTCCTGGAAGACCGTTACAAAGTACTTGAGGCCGACAGCGCCGCTGCTGCGCGGCGTGTCTTGAGCGCCGAGAATCCCCAACTGCTTCTCCTGGACATCGAGATGCCGGAGGAAAGCGGCTTGGACTTTCTGCGCGAGTTGAAAGCCGCGGAGACATCGCCCGCGGTCATCATGATCACCGCCTACGGTTCCGAGAAGATCGCGGTCGAGGCGATGAAGAGCGGCGCGTACGATTATCTGCCCAAACCTTTCGAAGTCGATGAACTCCGGTTAGTCGTGGAAAAAGCGCTCGACCACCTGGAACTGGCGGAAGAGAATGTCCGCCTCAAGCGGCAACTGACTTCCGAAGGCCAGTTCGGCGCGATGATCGGCGCCACCGCGCCTATGCGCCAACTCTTCGACCTGGCCGACCGCGTGGCCGGCGCGGACGTGACGGTGCTCATTGAGGGCGAAAGCGGCACGGGCAAGGAACTGCTGGCGCGGGAAATGCATCGCCGCAGCAACCGCGGCGCCAGGCCCTTCGTGGCGCTCAACTGCGCAGCGGTTCCCGAGCACTTGATCGAAAGCGAATTGTTCGGCTACGAGAAAGGAGCCTTCACGGGCGCGACCTCGCAAAAACGCGGCAAGTGCGAGCTGGCGCACGGTGGCACGCTTTTCCTCGACGAAGTCGGAGACATGTCGCTGGCCACGCAGGCGCGCCTCCTCCGCGTCCTCGAGACCCGCCGGTTCGAGCGGCTGGGAGGAACCACATCCATCGAAGTGGATGTGCGCGTGCTGAGCGCGACCAACAAGGACCTCGCCGCGGAAATCACCAAGCAGACTTTCCGAGAAGATCTCTACTACCGGCTGCGCGTGGTGCTCCTGAAGTGCCCACCCCTGCGCGAGCACAAGGAGGACATTCCTCTCCTGGTGGAGGAGTTCTGCGCGATGCTCGCCGCCAAGCACCGGCGCGATACAATCTCCGTATCCCGGGAGGCCATGGCGATGCTCGTGGCCGCGGATTGGAAAGGGAACGTGCGCCAGTTGAAGAATCTGCTCGAGAGCGCCATGGTCGTCAGCCGCGACAACGTGATCCACCCCGAAGATATCGCTGCTGATTTCTTGGCCGGCCATGCGCCTGCGGCAGGCCATGAGGGCGCAAACTCCTTCCTCTCGACGGGTGACTTTCGCGAGGCGAAGCGGCAATTCGAGATCGCCTACATCAAAGCCAAGCTGAAAGAGCACGGCGGAAACATCACGCGCACCGCCGCTGCCATCGGACTGCACCGGCAGAGTCTGCAGGAGAAGTTGCGGGAATTGGGAATCCAGGCTGAAAGGGAGTGAGGGAAAATCAAAAGTCAAAAGGCAAAAATCAAAAGTCAAATGTCATAAGGCTGAAACTCTTCCGTGAGGTCCAAATGATGAAACGAGATGAAATACGACTTGCATCCTTGATGATCCTCGCTCTCGTATCCTTCGCGGTGTTCGCGAGTGCGGGAGAGAATTCAAAATCGGAGAAGATTTATGTGATTACCGACATGGAAGGCGTTTCGGGGATTTTCGACAGCGACCAGCAGTGCATGCCCTATCAGAGCGCGCGCTGGGAGGAGTCGCACAAGCTCCTGACCGGCGAGGTTAACGCTGCCGTGGATGGATTGCTGGAGGGCGGCGCGACGGAAGTGGTGGTTTGGGACGGGCACGACGCCAGCCGTTCGCTATCCGTTCTCGACATCCACCCCAAGGCGCGCTTGCTGACGGGCACGCCCGTTTCGTCCACGCTGGAGCTTGATGGCACTTACAGCGCCATCGTTTTCATCGGCCAGCATGCCATGGCCGGCGCGGAAAACGCCATCTTGAGCCACTCCTACAGTTCCCAGGGAGTTCAAAACATCTGGGTCAACGGGAAGGCCGTGGGGGAGATTGGCGCGCGCGTGATGCTGGCGGGGAGCCTCGGAGTTCCGGCGATCATGCTTTCGGGCGATACCGCGGCCTGCAAGGAGATCCACGACTTGGTCGCTCAGGCGGAATGCGCCGAAGTGAAGTCGGGCGTGAGCCGGACCGCCGGCTACATGCTTCCGCATCCGGCGGCGTGCGCGCTGATCCGCGAGAAGGCGAGACGCGCGGTCGAGCGCCTGGCGGAGTTCAAACCTTACAAGATCGCGGGGCCGGTAGAGGTAAAGGTGGAATTCACCCCTCGCGGTACGCCTGACATCCAAAAGCGCGACGGCATCGAACGGGTTAACGACCGCTTATGGGTGTTCCGCGGCAAAGATATTATCGACGCGTGGTTGAAGTATTCGTCGTTCTGAAAAGAAGGAGGTGTCTATGCGACATGCAATTTGCGGAGTTCTGCTGCTTGGTCTGCTCTTGGCCGGCAGTGCGCAAGCGGCCGATAAGGAAACGGACGCAATTCGCGCAACCATCCAGAAGGCTTACGAAAACTGGAGCTCGTTGAATCCTGACACCAACGACGCGCTGTATTCACCGGAGACCGACGTTGCCTGGTATGACCTTGCACCGATGAAATACCAGGGTTGGGCGAGCTACAAGGAGGGCGCGAAGAAGCTGCTGGCCGGCTTCAAGGACCTCAAGTTCACGGTCGGCGACGATTTGGCGGTAAAGCGCGTGGGAAAGGTCGCCTGGGTCACCTTCACGTGGAAGGCGGTCGCCCATCTCAAGGACGGCAAGGAGCTTCACCTGGAGGGACGCGGTACCGAGGTGCTCCAGAAACAGAAAGGGAAGTGGATCATCGTCCACGAGCACGTGTCCCTTCCGGCGCCGCTATAGCCACCGGGAATGAGTTCGAGGCGGCACGCTCATCGCCGTGCTGTCGGCGGACTAAAGGTTGACATTCCCAAGTCGGATGAGTAAGCTCGGGCCGGCTTATCCAAAGATCTTCCCAATCAAGCAGGAGACGATGATGAAACGCCTGGCAAGTCTGTGCGTGTTCACTCTCTCGACCCTGATCATCGGTGGGGCTGGAGGGGGCCGGCTCGCCGCGCAGGTCAGGTATCCCGAGCGCCCCGGTGGCCGGGAGTTCATTCGCGATGAGGCGGGGCTGATCGATTCCGCCGACAAAGAACAGATTCGTGCGGCTTGCGACAAGCTCCTCACCGAAGAACGCGTTCCGATCATCGTGGTTACGATCAAGTCCCTGGCGGAATACGGCGCGCACGGCCTCTCGATTGACGCCTACGCGCGCAGCCTTTTCGACACTTGGGGGATCGGCTCGGAGGGGTACGATTACGGCGTCCTCCTGCTGGTTTCGGTCGCCGACCGCAAGGCGCGCATCGAGCTGGGCGAAAGCTGGGCCCACACCCGAGACGCCGACGCCAAGCGAATCATGGACGGCATTATCGTCCCGAATTTCAAGGCGCAGCGATTCTCCGCTGGGATCACCCAGGGTGTTCAGGCACTGGACACGCTGGCCCGCGGATTGGTGGTCAGCATTCCCCGACCTTGGTGGCAGCCCCCCCTCTTCCTTGGCCTGTTCGCGCTGGGTATTGGAATTGCCGTGTCGCTTATCCGCAGTGGACGCACCGGGTGGGGATGGGGTTTGTTGGCCGCGCTTGCTGTGATCGGTGTGGGCGCCCTGGTGGGGATGTTCACGAGTAGCGGGTCCTCGGGTGGACGCCAGTACAAGGGCAGCAGTTTTGGGGGAGGCCACGGGGGTGGCGGCGGGGCCACAGGTTCGTGGTAACGGAGGAGGGAGGGTTATGAAGCGAGCGCGCGATTTCTTCACTCCCGAGGAACGAGAGAAAATCAACCAGGCCGTGACGGAGGCCGAGAAAACAACGGCCGGCGAGATCGTCCCGGTTGTGGCGACGGCGTCAGGCCGCTACGACCGCCCCGAGGACCTCGGTGGTTTTCTGCTGGCCGTTTTGCTCCTGACGGTAGGCTGGCTATTGTTCCAGGGTGCCGTGCCTGTGGCCGGAGACTGGGCGCACGGATTCCGCCTTACGCTGCGGCTGCGTTGGGTGCTATTGATCCTGGTGGGCGGGTTCATCATCGGCGTCACGATCACAAGCCGGGTGGGTTGGCTGCGTCAGTTGTTGGCAACGGACCGCGAAATGCGCGCCGAGGTGGAACGCGCGGCCTGGGAAGCTTTCGCGCGACTGCGCGTTGGCAGGACGGCGGGCGGCACTGGAATTCTTCTCTACCTCTCGCTTTTCGAGCGCATGGTGTGCGTGGTTGGAGATGAACCCATCGCCCAAAAGCTCGATCAGAAAGCCTGGGATGAGGTCCGCGATTCCCTTGTCGCCGGCATCCGGAGCAAGCGTCCCACTGAGGCACTCTGCCAGGCCATTGCCCGCTGTGGCGAACTCCTCAGCATGCACTTCCCCCTCCAGCCCGGCGATGTGAACGAACTCGCGAACGAGCTCAGGGTCTTGGACTGACGCACGAATTGCTGAGGGAATTCCGCCGCGAGGATAGGTAACGAAGCGCCCGGCTTCGTCAGCGCAGGCGTCAAGTTCCGCCGGATGGGCCGCAGGCACTCGCTGCGGAAGACTTGCGGCCTCCGCTGACTGTGGCAAACGTCGAGAAGATTTGCTCGAGGCGCTTTGAGCCACACTTCGGGCAGACCGCCGGAACCCGATCCCCTCCCAGCACGAGCTTCTCAAAAACCTTCCCGCATTTTTCGCAGGCGTATTCGAAGATGGGCATTGCGGGCCGGAATCACTCCTTGGGGTGCGTTTCAGCGCCCTTCGTGTGCCCCGACGGGGCAGGGGGCCGGGACGCTCAGGTGAAGCGTGAGAGCCACGGAATGCGCGGGAGCACCAGGAAATAGACGACCAGGAACAAACCGAGGATCAAGGACACTTCCATACTCTCCATTCTAAGCCGCCAGCACTGGATTGCCCAGAGACAAAACGTCCCTCCGAAGGGTGCCGGGCCAGGAGCCAGACAATCCCCAGTTCTTCAGGGCGGGGGCCGGGGACCGACGTCATGACGGGCGGACATGTATACTATTTATCGAGGCTACAAAGCCCGACGCGGCGCAGGTATGAGAGCGTCGTAAGGAGCGGGTGGTGGGAAGCGACAATATGTCCGAACCTACGGCCTGTTCGGCCGCCCACAGGCAAAAGTTAAAAAACGAAGCCACTAGGTTATTGAAAACAAAGGCCTATGAAAAAACATAACCGAGTTAAGTTGACTTGGTTCTGGTCAGGGGCGGATTGTAATTGGAACGATTCGGGTCCAATCCGGCCAGCCTTTCAGCTTGAGCTCAACGGCGACGGTCCAGATCAGGTTGTTGTGTCCGCCCCAGAAGGTGCAAGGCGCATCGGCGGGAATGCTGAAGGCGATACGGAGGAGAACTTCTTCACCGGCGGAAAAAGTGCGGCCGGTTGCAAGAACCTCGCGGGCTTGGAAGACAGTCTCTTGGCAGGCGTGAGTAGGCGCATCGTCGCCGTCTGCGCTTCGGGGGCTCGTGTGCTCGGTGGCGGCGACTTTGACCGTCGCCTCAGTCAGTTTAATCGGACCGCGCGGCTGAAGACGCACGGTGCACGTGACGGCCTCCCCGCGACGCGGCGTCGTGGGACTCATCTCGACTTGCACTGGGCCCAGTCTGGATCGGGCCAGCGTGCCTCGCAGCAAGGTGATAAATGCGCGGCTGCCAAGCAAGGTGAACAATCCTCCCACTACAATCAGGAAGATTGACTGCATGAGTCCGGCAGGGATAGCGATGGGCAGGGAAACTGGAATGAAGATTGTGATTAAGTTCAGAACGCCGACGGCCAGGCAAGGAAGCCCCACAAAGAGCGCAACGATGGCAAAGACCGCGGCGAAGACTTGAGAGCAGCCGCCGGAATAAGCCCCGCTGGGTTTGTCGCTCAGTCCTCTGACCTGCGGCGGAGGCTCATCCCGCGTTCCCATCTGGACGTTTTCAGAAAACAAGCTGGAAACAAGGACGAAGCTCTCGGACGCCGTCGCATCGATTCCGGGAAAGTCGGCAGACGCCCGAAGTTGCCAACCCACATTGAAGAGCTGGCCGCGATAAGTGAGCGGGCCGGGCGGTGTTTCGATCTCGAAAGGGTAGGCAGCGGTCTGGCCGGCGCGCCATGCTCCGGAGAAAATGACCTGTTCCTCCTCCGGCGTTGTCTGGTCGCTTTCGCCCTGGCCGGAGGCGCACCACTGCCTTGCGATGGTCAGCTTACGACACTCGCAGTCCTCTTTGACGGTAACTCGGACTGAGCCCGTGATTCTCTCGCCGATCTTGTAGGTCCGGTCCGCGCGGTCGAAAACAATTTGAAGTTCACACTTGGCCATGGACGGCCGTCGGTTGGATGGATGAGGCGCGGCTCATAGCGCCGGCCAGAGCGATTCCCAGATTTTGAATTCGTGATGATAGCCCGCTTCTTCCGCGCGGGTGAACTTGCGGCCCGAGGCGACCTCGATAGTCTCCTCAAAGATGCGGCGGCCAACTTCTTCGATGCTCGCCTTCTTCTCCAGGATTGTTCCCGCGTCGATGTCAATGTCACCGTTGATGCGGGCGAGCTGCGGGTTGGTGCCGATCTTCATGACCGGACCAAGGGCGCAGCCGATCCCCGTGCCGCGCCCGGTGGTGAAGAGCGCGACTTGCGCGCCGCTCAGGAAGAGCGCCGGCGTCGAGATCTGGTCGTAGCCGGGAGTGTAGAGGACGTAGAGCCCTTTGCGGTCACCCAGCCACTCCGCGTATTCCACCAGATCTTCGACGGTTGACGTGCCGCCCTTGGCTTTCACTCCACTCGACTTGAGAAAAATGTTGTAAATTCCACCCTTGATATTGCCGGGAGAGGGGTTCTCTCGGAAGTCGTCACCGAACATGCGAACGTATGTTTCGTAGCGCTTCAGCGCCTCCATCAGTTTCCGTCCGACGGCGCGCGTCCGGGCGCGCTGGGCAAGGTCAACCATCGCCGCGCCCTGGAGCTCGGGAATCTCAGGGAGGAGGACGGCGGCGCCAGCTTTGACGAAGAGGTCCGCCGCCGCACCCACGGCCGGGTTGGCGGTAACGCCCGACCAGCGGTCGGAGCCGCCGCACTTGGTCCCCACGATGAGGTTGGAAATGGCCACAGGCCGGCGCCGGAATTTATTGGCGACAGGGAGCAACTTCTCCACGATCTCGAGCCCGCGTTCGACCGTCCGGCGGCTGCCACCGGATTGCTGGATCGTGAGGTTGACGACGCGCTGGCTGTAATCGGGAACGGCGGTCTGAAAGATCGGCACGGAGCATTCCACGCAAGTTTTGCCGCAACCGAGGTCTATATAAATGGCGGCGCCGAGATTGGGATGACGCAGGGTGTTCGCGAGCAGGCGGTTGAGCAGTTCGACGGCGTGCCCGTCGGGCATCCCGCAGCCCGACTCGTGAACGACGGGAACGACACCGTCCACGTTGGGAAACTTCTCGCGCGTGTAGAGCTCGCGCATTGAGCGGGTGGCGATCTCTCTCGCCTCGGTGGAGGAGCACATGCCGGAGGTTACGATCCCCACGTAGTTCCGCGTGCCGACGCCTCCGTCCGGGCGGACGTAGCCATCAAAGGTCCGCGAGGCAAACTCAGGGTCAAGGGGTGGGCGCGCTGGATTGTCGCGATAGCGCACGCGAAGGCGCGGCAGGTGGTTCTCGAGGTTGCTCCCAGTTATCGGATCGCCGGGCGCAACGGCGCAGGACGCCAGGCCAATCGGATCGCCCAGAGTAACGAACGTCTGGCCTTTGCGGATTTTCGCGGTGGCAAAACTCTGTCCGCACAGAACGCGTCCGGAGAGGGTGATGACCCGATCGCGGTATTTCAGCCTTGTCCCTTTTTCCAGAAGATCCACAGTCACGACGGCGAGGTTGTCTTTCTCGGGCCGGATGACGATGGCCACGTCTTCAAGATTTCGTGGTTCCATGATTTCCTTCCTGAAATTTCGAGCGGTTGTTTGCGGGTGCTTCCGCGCAACGCCGGGAACAAACCTGCTGCCGCTAACCCTATGACGCCCGGCGGCGCTTGCGAAATTCATCGACCGCCACGGCGAGGATGA
>Ga0315281_10001382_pt1 | contig 35720 bp, 37 predicted proteins | sample YL17G07_0_MG_FD_204540 | JGI IMG/M metagenome (GOLD analysis project Ga0315281, IMG submission 204540) | Sediment microbial communities from Yellowstone Lake, YNP, Wyoming, USA - YL17G07_0 | ecosystem: Environmental > Aquatic > Freshwater > Lake > Sediment | place: USA: Wyoming | collected...
AAGCCCATTTCTCGCTTGTGTAGTGGGCGAACGTTTTGGGGCTTATCTCGCCGAACGTGATCATGAAAAACGCGCCGACGCCCAAGGCCACGCCCACCCATACCCCGTGAAACGCCTCTATCGCAAGGAATGTGACCACGGCGGAAATGGCGACGTTGATAAGTTCGTTGCAGAGGTAAAGCGTGATTAGGAGCCGCTCTGGTTTGGAGAGAAGCTCCGCCACCCGCTGGCCCGCCCAGCCGCCATTCTGCCGGAGCCTGTCCACCTGAAGACGCGACAGCGAGAAAAACGCGACCTCCGAACCGGAGAAAAAAGCCGATGCTGTGATAAGAAGCGGCAGTATCGCCCAGCGTAATGTAATGGAGCCTTCCATCGCTGGCAAAATAGGGTCAGTCCTTCCCCGAATAGTCTCGCAGGATGACGTTATCAACCCTGCCAAGCCCCGACAGGGAGCCGGACGAAGCCAGCGTCTCCGGGTCTCCGACTATCATTATTTTAAGCCCGCCGGGACGCAGGCGTTTTTTGGCGCACTCCATGACGTCAGCGGCGGTGACGGACACGATCTTGTCGCGGAATGTCTCCAGATAGTCATCAGGCATACCGTAGTAATCCACGACCATCCTTTGCTCCAACAGACGCTCCGGCTTGTCGAAAATAAATATGAACGAATTGACGATGGAGTCCTTGGCGATCCTCAGTTCCTCCGGCGTCACCTGCTCCGTCCGTATCCGCCCGGCCTCCGACTTCATTATGGTTATCACTTCGCCTGCGGTTACGGTTTTTGTCTCCGCGCCCATGATGAACGTCCCCAGCTCCCACCTTCCGGCCATGTTGTACGACCAGGCCGAGTACGCCAGCCCCTTCTCCACCCGCACCTTCTGCATTATCCGGGAGGCGAACCCGTTGCCGCCGAGTATCTCGTCCAACACGCGTGAGGCGTGATAGTCCGGGTCGGACCGTTTCATCCCCAAATGCCCCATCCTTATGACGGCTTGCGGGAGTTTTTTCGCGGCGACGTACACTCCACCCTCGTCGCCCTCCTTGACTGGCTGGATTTCAGGATAAACGGCGGGGCCTGCGTTCCAGTCCTTGAACACGTCCTCCAGCCGCGCAAGAAGCGCCGCCTCGTCAAAATCCCCCGTCACGCCCAGGATCACTGACGATGGCCGAACGTATGCTGAATGGAATTTTGCGGCGTCTTTGGCGGTTATAGGCTGTACGGTTTCCAGCGTGGGCTTGACCCCGTAGGGAGAACCGGCGTAAATCCGGCTCCTCAGCTCGCGGTCGGCGATATGCGTCGGGTCGTCGTTCTCCCGGCGGATGGAGTCCAGAACCCTGGCTTTGGAAAGCTCGAACCGCTCCTGGTCAAACCTTGGGTTACGCAAAACGTCGGCGAAAATCTCCAACCCCTCGTTCAAATCCTTGCTGAGGACTGACAGGCTGGCCTTGCCGTTTTCCTCGCCGATCATCGTCTCTACGGAGATGGCCTTGCGCTCCAATATCTCGTCAAGCTGGTCCGGGGTACGCTTCTTCGTCCCTCCAGAGCGTATCGCCGACCCTGTAATAGCCGCAAGCCCCGCCTTGCCCTTTGGCTCCCATATTGAACCGGCCTTGATGAAGGCGACGACGTTGACTATGGGCAACTCCGTGTCCTGGAGAAGATGGACTTTCATGCCATTGGAGAGTTTTACAAGTTTCGTTTTCGGCAGGCTGGTCTTTATCGGCCTGGCTTCGAAATGAAGCAAATCCTCCACCTGTGGCGTCATAGCTGGCCCGGGCTTTATTGTCCCGGTGACCGGATAATAACAGCCGGAAAGAAACGAAGCGGTCAAAAGCGCCGCAGTGGCTAACGGCACTCTCATTTTTTCTTCACCAATGTGGCGGTGGTGACGTTGCCTTTGACGAAATATTTTGTGGCCACCCTTTGTATATCCTCTGGCGTAACTGCCCGGATTTTCTCCATCTCCCTGATTGCCTCTCTCCAGTCGCCGCGTACAAGCTGGTAGTGCGAAAGCAGGCGCGCCATCCCATAATGGGAAGCCAGGCCGTGGATGAAGTCCGCCTCCATGTTGTTGACCACTTTGTCCAACTCCTCGCGGGTGACTGGCTCTTTTTTGAGTTTTTCAAGCTCTTCCCACACGGCTTTCTCCACGTCTTCGGTGGTGTGTGGCTGACGTGGCTCGCCGCTTATGACGAACAGGTTTGGGTACTTGTCGCCGGGAGCCGTGAACACACCGGCGGAAAGGGCCACCTTTTTCTGGCGAACCACGGTTTTGTCGAACCGGGCAGTCCTGCCGTGGGAAAGGATCGTGTCTATAACCGAAAAAATGTAATCGTCGTCGCCCGGCGGGACAGGCTTGTGGAAGCCCATCATAAAGGCCGGGCTGGCGTCAAACTCCACATTCACCCTGCGTTCGCCGCCCTGTTCCGGCTCTTCGCTTATCAACCGGTCTGGCAATGGCCGGGCCGGGATAGGGCCGAAATACTTCGTGATTACGGCCTTGACCTCTTCAAAATCCAGGTCGCCCACGATGGCTATCACAGCGTTGTTGGGGACGTACCACGTCTTCAGGAATTTGCTCACCTCTGGAAGTGGAAGACGGGATATGTCCCGCTCCCACCCGATTATCGGGTTGCGGTAAGGATGCGCGATGAACGCTGTGGATAAAAACCGCTCGTAAAGCTTGCCCTGGGCGTTGTTCTCGTATGTCCTGCGTAGCTCTTCGAGCACCACTTCGCGCTCGGAGTAAAACTCGCGCAAAATGGGATTTTCAAGCCTGTCCGCCTCCAGTTTCGCCCAAAGTTCCAGTTTGTTGGACGGCAGGCTTATCATATAGATGGTGGTGTCTTTGGCGGTTCCGGCGTTGTGGCCCACGCCGCCTTCGGCGGAATATATTTTCGAGTAGCTTTCGGAGACTACATACTTCCTCTGCGCTTCCTGCGCCTTGTCGAACTCCGCCTTCAACTCGTCGAGTATCTTTTTGTCCGCGCCGTTCCGTATCGCTTTGTCCAGCTTGTCGCCAAGACGGTCAACCTTTTCGAGAAGCGGTTTTTCCTTTTCCCAATCAAGCGTCCCTATCCGTTTTGTGCCTTTGAACAGCATGTGCTCAAGCATGTGAGCCGCGCCTGTGCGTCCAGCCTCCTCATCCGCAGACCCTACGTTGAACACGGTATGCGCGGCGAAGATCGGCGCCCCTTTTCTCTCCAGGAAAAGGACTTTCAACCCGTTGTCGAGCGTAAACTCCTTGACCCGCTCGGCAAGGTCGAACGCAAAGGCCGTGCCAGTAAAGGCGAATGCCATTGCAAACAGGATGGCGGAAAACGGGAACCGGAACGGCAATTTGATATAAAGGGGGTTTTTACGTGGAATGTCCCCCGATGATTTTTTCATCAGGCTCCAACTGCTGTTAAGTTAAAACAAATCAACATAGCCGAGTGATATTAAATCAGTTGAGAGGAAGTGTCAACCTTGGGGCGGGTTTTGACACATGGTTGTTGTAGGGGGCTACTCCGGCGATGTGTGGACGGCCTCTTCGGGGATCATGGGCCAAAGCTTGATGCAAAGGCCGAAGCCAAACACCACCACCCCTATAAGCCCCAGCGAGTACAACGCCTCCGCCAGCGATACGCTGTAATCGGCGTATTGGCCGTCCATGAACACGCTGGTTATTTCCTTGTCCGGCAAAAGCTCCAGCGGCATTATCTGCGCGGGGATGACGATTATGAACCGCTCGAACAACACGCCGATCAGTTGCATGAATGAGGCGATTAAAATCCATCCCGTCGCCTTGGATGTCTTCGGGTTGAACACGATGATGGAGGGTATCACAAGGCCGGAAAAAATCAGCCCGCCCCAGAACATAGCGGTGTGCTTGCCGCCGTGCAGGAGCAGGAACGAGACAGCCTCGTAATTTTTGGGCGCGTATGCGCGTGTCACGTTCTCCACAAAAAGGAAGTAGAGCACGATAAGCATGAACACGCCCATCAGCCTTGCCATGCCGTGCAATAGCCGCTCGTCCAGCCGCCTGCCGGTGTAGCGGAACGTGAGGTGAAGGACGATAATCATCATCGCCGTGCCGGAAGATAGCGCCGCCGCGATAAAACTGGGGGGGAGCAGTGGCGAGCCGTAAAGCTCCCGCACATACACGAACCCGAAGATGGCGCCTGTCCCCGAATGCACGCCCACCGCTATGAAGACCGCAAGCAGGCCAAGCCGCTTCTGCCAGACCTCGTGGTTTTTGAACAGCGCCAAGAGGTAAAGGAAACCAACCAGCATATAGCTGTTGTAGAGTATCGCGTTGAGGGAGAACATGGACCTCGGCTGGAAATGGAAGAACGGCACGAGTATCCTGTCCGGCCTGCCCCAGTCCAGAATGATGGCCATCAACGCCGCCGTGATAAGAAGCACGGCCAGCAGGGCCGCTATCCGCGCAAACGGCTTGTACTCTGTCCTCCCGAAAACCGACGACATCGCAGACAACACCAGCGACCCCGCCGACGCGCCGATAAGGTACACCGCCATCACGATTGGCATACCCCACGGGACCTGATTGGTCATCCCCGTGACGTGGTGGCCTTCCATGAACATGTACAGCGCGGTAAGGGGGGCGAGCGCCGCCACAATCCCCGCCACGGCCATGAACGCCCAGTAGCCGCCGGAATCCCCCTCCACCTTCGTGAACGTGATATTCATCGCTTATATTCCCGCGCTTCCATTCAGCTAAAATAACAAAACAAAATGTCATACTGAGCCTGTCGAAGTATGACAACAACTTTGATTGTCCCCCTTCGACAAGCTCAGGGTGACAGTTTGTTGATATTCATCAACTCTAATCCACTATATCCCCACATAAAAGACGCGGGGGTTTGTGCCAAGGTCGGCGCGAAGCCGTGTGGCTTTGCCGGAACGGACAATCTTTGAGACCTCGCTGTCGGGGTTGTTGAGGTTGCCAAAAACCATCCCGCCGCCCTGGGCCTTGCACGCTTCCACGCACGCTGGCTCCAGCCCTTTGTCTATCCTGTGGACGCACAACTCGCATTTTTCCACAACGCCGTGCATCCGTATGGGAACGTCCGGGTTATCACCCGGCTGATGCTCGACATGTTTGGAGACAAAAGAGCGGGCTTTGTACGGGCATGCGATCATGCAGTACCGGCAACCGATACACCTGTGTTTGTCCACCAGCACGATGCCGTCTTTGCGTTTAAACGTGGCCGCCACGGGGCAGACGTGGGCGCATGGCGGATGCTCGCAATGAAAACACATCACCGGCATGTTGCGCTCTTCCGCGCCGGGAACGCCCTTTTGTTTGAAGGTGACTTTGCGTATCCAGTGGATATCCAGCGCAGGCTCGGCGAAATGGGGGACGTTGTTCTCTTTACGGCAAGCGTCGTAACAGGCCGTGCAGTCGGGTGGGCATTTGGTGATATCCACAACCATCGCCCACTGGTTGCCGGCGTCGGCGCGGGTTTCGTTAGCCTCTGTCATGGCGGAGACTATGGGGACAGCGGTGGTCAACGCCGTGCCACAGGCCATTAACCCGCCGATTTTAAGAAAGTCGCGTCTGTCCAGGCTCATGCGGTCTTCTCCGGCTTTGCGGGGTAAAAATGGCAATCCCAACACTCCGGCTTGACGCCCACATACCCGTGGCACTGGTCGCAGAACTCCGCCCGGTTAGGGTGACAAGTCCGGCACCCTTTGATCCCATGATTGGTGACACGGGCGCCTTCCCGCACAGCGTCTTCCCGGGTGTGCATGAGCAGTTGCATATGATTGTGCCGCATCCAGCCCGCGTCCCGGACGCATTCGCCTTTTTTATGAACAAGTTTGGGGGCGACCGCCCCTGCCCCGCCAACGCCGACGTTGACCGCGTTATAAAAGAAGGGGACGGAAAAGACGGCCAGAAAAACCGCCACCGCCAAAACGCCAGATTGTTTAAACAAAAGTCCCCTCTTTCAGCCTGTTACGGGATTTAGGAGCTTGTGCGGATTTGATGACAGATTGGGGTAAAGGATTCCGGTCAGTTGATGAAATAGCCACGAGTCCCTCCATCCGCAGTTTTTCTATAAACCTTTTCGCCTTCTCTCTCCAGAGTTTCGCCGTTCGAACTCCCCCCGTGGTCGCCCGAACCCTTCCCGGCGCCATCGCCATAAAGGTGAGCGAGATACGACCTGGCCCAGTCTGGCAGTTCCCCCTCGGTTTTATGCTGATCCTTCGGAGTGAAATTATCCACCTCACTCCCACTCTTGATTGTGGGTGGAATTCTCCCTTCGTAATTTTGTATCGCCTCCCGGAGTTTATCCATTTGTTCGGGTTTTAAGTCGCTCATCTTGGCATCCTCCGTCACGCCGGCTTTTTTCGTGACGTAGTCAGTATATTTTTTCGTATCGTTTTCATTGGGCGGGGCATACTTCTTGACAGTATCTTTTATTGTCTTGTCATTGTAGTTCCCCGAAGTCAATAATTCCTTGTGCGCTTGATCTCCAGCCGATGGTGTTGGGAAGATAGCGCGTTCGCCGTCGCATCCGATGGAACCGTGCCGTTCGGAATAACCAGTGCACCCCATATTTCCAGGATTATTGTTTCTATGGTTCCGGTCGCCACCTATCTGATATTGAGTGTCGCCAGAGTCGCTAGTATATTTGACCGCCCGCTCTTCGCCGATAAATCCCGGCTCCGCTTTTGTAAATTCTTTGGAACCTGTTCCATTTCCATTGGCTCTTATATCTGCCATGCCTTTCTCCTTTTGTTAATGGTGAAATCGGGGTGTTGGTCATGGGGTTCATGGCGCTGATTCAATTTTTCGGGCCATCATGACGACCGTCGTCACATGGTAGGGGCTATGCTGGTGATAGAGTGTTCCCATCACCTTTACGCGCCTATCTATTAAATGCTGATATTTTTTGTACATGCCTATCAAATTGGCGACATTTATTTGAGTCCGGTTAATACCATTTTCCGCTACGTTAATCAGGTCGCCTGGTTTCCACGCGTTTACGCAAATCGCCTTGTCCAGATGGAGTATCCAATATATTAATAGCTCATCGCCTTTCTCAACGCTTTCCCACTCCGGCGGGCCGGGGAAAGTTTTCCTCTTGAGCGTTCCGGTCAGCTCGACATCCACTTCGTATTCCAGGCAGTCGTTGCTCTTTTGGTCTCCGAAAGCCGACAGCTCCAGCAGGGTTATCAACAACAGCGGCAGTAGGGTTGAAAACCTTCTTCTCCCGTTCATCGCGTCTCTCCAAAATAGCGTTACGCTGAGAATAATATACGCCTGTAAAATCAGATGGGGTAGCGGACTTGAGAAAATTGGAGCATTTGAGGGATATGAGGGAGTTGGGGATGGTGACTATCTTCCTGGGGGCGCGGGCGACCCGCCCGCATGTGATTTATCGGGGCTAAACGCCCTGATAAATCGCTAAACCTCATAACGTGTCCTTGAAGCGCAATGGCTTTAACCGGATGCTCCTGAGTTTCGCCCCGGCCATCGAGGCTGGATCGAAACTATGCGGGCGGGCCGCCCGCGCCCCCAGGGGGATCGGCGCATCTTACAAATAAAGTTGCAATTAACACGCCGCCACTGCATTATAGTGTTTCCATAAAATACGTCTAATACTATTAGTATTATTCTTTTGCAGGGCTTGAGACTCGACAGGCTGGCAAAACAACATCCATCCCCGGAAAACCTGTGGGATATGGTTACTGCGGCGTTTAACTTTTAGCGGATAGCGGCATGATACAGATAAGCAACCTTACAAAGTCCTACGGCAAACAGACGCTGTACGACGATGTAACCCTTAGCATAGGCGGGCGGGAAAAAGTCGGGTTCGTCGGGCGCAACGGCAGTGGCAAGTCCACACTGTTCCGCCTGATACTGGGCGAGGAACAGCCCGACAACGGCATCATCGGCATCCCCAAGGGGTACAGGATCGGCTCGCTGGAGCAACATCTGACGTTCACGCAAAAAACGGTGTTGGAAGAGGTCGCCACGGCCCTTTCCGAAGACGAGATATACGACCACTGGAAAGCGGAGAAAATCCTTTTCGGCCTGGGTTTCAGCGAAGCGGACATGGAAAAGGCGCCGGAGACTTTTTCCGGCGGCTACCAGATACGCATGAACCTGGCCAAGCTGTTGGTGCAAAACCCTCACATGTTATTGCTCGACGAGCCGACCAACTACCTCGACATCGTCAGCCTGCGCTGGCTCCGGGGCTGGCTCCGCTCGTTCCAGGGGGAGGTACTGCTGATCACGCACGACCGGGGCTTTATGAACGAAGTGACCACACACACAATGGGCATCATCCGCAGGCAGATCCGCAAGCTTAAAGGCGACGCCGTAACTTTTTACGAGACGCTGGATCATGAAGACGAAATCCACGAGAAAACCCGGCTCAACCAGGAAAAGCGGATAAAGGAGATCGAAGAGTTCGTGGCGCGCAACAAGGCCCGCGCAAGCTCCGCCTCCCGCGCCCAGTCGCGGCTGAAGCTGTTGGACAAGATGGAGCGGATAGAAAAACTCGACCACGACGCTCTGCTTGCGTTCCGGTTCCACTACGAAAAGTGCCCCGGCAAAACCGTGATGGAGGCCAAGGAGCTTTCGTTCTCCTACGACGGCAACCCGGATAACGCGCTGTTCAAAGACCTGACATTTACCGTTGGGGCGCAGGAGCGCATCGCCATCATCGGGAAAAACGGCAAAGGCAAATCCACCCTGCTCAACATACTGGCGGGCGAACTGAAACCAATCACCGGCGGGACAAGCTCGCACCCCAACATAAAGATCGGGCATTTCGGGCAGATGAACATCCAGCGGCTCGACCCGGAATGCAACGTCCTCAACGAATTGAGCAAGGCCAACCCGTCGCTCAACAACCAGCAGTTGCGATGTATCGCCGGGGCGATGATGTTCCCCGGCGACGCGGCGGAAAAAAACGTCAAAGTGCTGTCCGGCGGGGAGCGTAGCCGTGTCCTGCTTGGCAAGATACTGGCCAACCCGACGAACCTGTTACTGCTTGACGAGCCGACAAACCACCTGGATATGGAAGCCATTGAAGAGCTGACCGAACAACTGGACGAGTACGAAGGGGCGGTAATAATAGTCACACACAGCGAGATGATATTGCGCGATATCGCCACCAAGCTGATAGTGTTCAACGAAGGCGGGGCGAATATATTTTTGGGGAACTACGACGACTTCCTGGAAAAAATCGGTTGGGACGACGAGCCTAAAGCCAAGAAGAAAGAGGAAAAAGGGAAGAAGGCGGAGATTCCAGAGCCTGCCCAACCCGTCCCGGCGCCAAAACCGGTCAAGAAACGCGATAGAGGGTTTGCGTAGGGGCGGACCTGCGTGTTCGCCCTCATAAATTGGGGCAGGCGCATAGGTCTGCCCCTACAACTTCGCAAATCATCCAAAAGCCACCCCCCCAAAAAAACTAACCGGCTGGTTTTTCTATGAAATTTTACTTCATATATTTTATAATACTGCGTAGTTTTACTTGACAGGCTTGCGGAGCTGGGCTACAATCCACGATGACAGTCAAAGAAGAGGTGACTGTCCCCGTTTACCCCTCCTTAGCAAGGAGGGGTCGCTATCGGCGGAGGCCGATAGCTGGGGAGGTTTAACTGAATTGTTAGCTCTCATGAGTGACGGCGGTTTTTAAATTAAACCCCCACGGCTCTTCGAGCCACTCCCCCTTGCTAAGGGGGAGAAAAGATGGTGGCTGACAATTGAAAGTCGGATTGATATGACCATCGCAACCAGGCATTCTCGGCGCGGGCCGAAGACACGCGGCGCCGTCAGCCGCGCCCACGGGCCGGGCGCCACGGGTAAAGTCAGCGGCATGTTGCCATCGCTTCTGCCGGCGGAACGCAAGGTTGGCGAGTTCATATTGAAGAACGCCGAGAACGCCATCGGCATGTCCGTCGGCGAGGTGGCGCGGGAGGCTGGCGTTTCCGAGGCCACCGTCATACGGTTTTGCAGGGCGGCCAATTTCCTGGGTTTCGCCGATCTCAAGATAGCCCTTGCCCGCGAGCTGGTCACCCCCATCGCAGGCGCCATCCACGAGGACATCCAGGAAAAAGACGGCGTGGCCGAGTTGGCGGGTAAAGTGTTCCAAGCCAACATCAGCACGTTAAAGGACACTCTGGCCGTAATAGACCCCCGGTCGGTGGAGCGGGCCATCGGCATACTGGACGCCGCTGGTAAAACTCTTATTATCGGCGTCGGCACATCCGCCCCCATCGCCTTTGACGCATACACGAAGCTTATGCGCCTCGGCCTGCCGGTGACTTTGCAGACCGACGGGCACCTGCAGATGATGGAGGCGGCCCTGCTTAAAAAAGGCGACGCGATATTGGCGATAAGCCATTCCGGCTCCACAAAGGACCCGGTGGAGACGGTGCGGGTCGGGCGCAACGCCGGGGCGCGCGCCGTGTCGGTCACAAACAGCCTCCTGTCGCCGCTGGCCAAAGCGTCGGACGTGGCCCTGGTCACATCCAGCAAAGAGACGAGATTTCGGAGCGAGGCGTTGGCCTCCCGCATCGCGCAGGCGAGCATCATAGACCTTCTGCATGTGGCTTTGGGGTTGCGGCGCGGCGACCGGGCGCTCACCTGTATAAGAAAGATAGAAGACGTGATAACCGCCAAGCAGTATTGAGCGGGGAGTTGATAAACTTTTTTAGTGTCATTGCGAGCAAGGCGAAGCAATCTCGTCAGGTGGAAAAACATAGATTGCTTCGTCGCTATCGCTCCTCGCAATGACAATCGCAGTGTTTTTCGACAGCATGGCAGGTGTTGGGAATTTATAACAGGAATCTGACAGGGGTATTTGCGAAAATGATTACACTCAGGACTTTCATCTTCCTCGACAGCCTTCAGGACCAGCTGGCCTCGTACATAGGCTCCACCGCCAAAGGGTTTTTGCCCGTGCCGGGTGTGGCGTCGCTGTTCGTGGAGATCGCGCCGGGACTGGCCATCAACCGCGTGACCGACGTGGCTCTAAAGGCCACAAAAGTCCAGCCCGCCGTGCAGATCGTCGAGCGGGCCTACGGCCTTCTGGAAGTGCACGATATGGACAAGGGCGAGGTTATCAGCGCAGGCCGGGCGATACTCGAACATATGGGAGTCACCGAGGCCGACAGGATGAAGCCGGCCATCGTGGCCAACCAGATCATACGGAGCATGGAGGCGTACCAGTGCCAGCTCATCAACAGGAACAAAAGCGGCTCCATGATTTTGCCGGGCGAATCGCTTTTCATACTGGAGACGGAGCCTGCCGGTTACGCCGTTTTCGCCGCCAACGAAGCGGAGAAGGCGGCCAACGTCAAACTAGTGGAAGTGCGGCCGTTCGGCGCGTTCGGACGGCTTTATATGTCAGGCTCCGAGGCGGAGATAGACTCCGCCGCCGAGGCCGCCGTGAAGGCTCTGGAGAGCGTCACGGGAAAGACGGTGAAAAAGGAATAGGCTAACTTGTCGCCCTGAGCTTGTCGAAGGGTGACCGTTACTTTTGTTGTCATACTTCGACAGGCTCAGTATGACATTTTCTGTAAGCCTGGCGAGGATTTAATTGTGATTAACCGGCTTTTTGAGAGGAAATAAAGATGTCAGACGCATTGGGAATGATCGAGACGAAGGGTTTTGTCGGCATGGTCGAGGCCTCCGACGCCATGCTGAAAGCGGCGAAGGTCGAGTTGGTCGGTTACGAGAAAATCGGCGGCGGGTATGTGACCGCCATAGTGCGCGGCGACGTTGCGGCGGTGAAAGCGGCCACGGAAGCCGGTTCGCGCGCGGCGGAGAAAGTGGGCGAGCTGGTCTCCGTCCACGTCATCCCCAGGCCGCACAGCAACATTGACCTTGCGCTTCCGCTGGGCCGCAAAGCCGTCTCCGCAGAGTGACGCCATGTTGTTCGGGAAAGTGGCCGGGACGGTTGTCTCGACCCGCAAGGCCGAATCGCTTGAGGGGCTGAAACTGCTTATCGTGCGCAACGTGGATGTCACCGGCGAAGTTGGCAAAGGCTATGTGGTGGCGGCGGATTCGGTTGGCGCAGGGCTTGGCGAGGTGGTGCTGTACGCCACAGGCTCGTCCGCGCGGCAGACGGACGTCACCAACGGCAAGCCGGTGGACGCGGTCATCATGGGCATCGTGGACACCTGGGACGTTGACGACAAGACCGTCTACACAAAGTAACGGGTTCAAGGACGCTTAAATGGGCAAGCAGTACAGCGCTATCAGCAAAGAGAACGTGGATTTCATCGGCGCTCAGAAAATGTTTTTTCTCGCATCATCCTCTGGCAAGGAGGTGAGCCTTTCGCCGAAAGGCTACGACTGCTTCCGTGTTTTGGACGAGCGCACGGCGCTTTACATGGACTATCCGGGAAGCGGAAACCGGCTGGCGAGGGACATTTCGGAAGGTGGCGAAGTCACGGTGATGTTTTGCTCGTTCGCCGGCGAGCCAAAAACACTCCGCCTTTTCTGCGATGGGGAATTGGTGGAAAAAGCGGATCAAAGGTTCGGCGGATTAATGTCGGGACATTTTGGCAATGCCGATCCTGAGACGGTCCGCCGTCTCGCCCTATTAAAGGTGTACTCGGTGGAAGTGAGTTGCGGAGAGTCGGTCCCGTTGTTTGATTACATCGGGGATCGGGACAGGCTTCGCGATTGGGCGGTGAAAATGAGCTCCGAAGGAAAGCTCAGCGCTTATATGGAATCCCACGCGGTCCCAAAGCGGTTACGTTAAGCCAGTTTATTATTCACACATAATTAATCATGGACAAAAACCAGATCGCCGGTATCGTCAACAGGGTTGTGGCGCGGCTTGCCGTGATGGACGAAGGCAAACCGGCCGCCTCCGCCGCGAAGGATGAGCCCTCGTGCGCGAATAACAACGTAAAGAGTATCGGAAGTTACGCGACTGTCAACGAGGCCGTGGCGGCGGCGAAGGCGGCGTTTGTCTCGCTGGACGCATACCCGCTGTCGGAGCGCAGGCTGATGATAAACGCCATGCGCGAGGCCGTGCGGCGCGAGATACCCAACCTGTCGAAGATGGCCGTCGAGGAGACGGGCCTGGGCCGGGTGGCGGACAAGATACTCAAAAACACGCTGGCCGTGGATAAAACGCCGGGGATAGAAATACTGGAGCCTCGCGCATTCACCGGCGACGACGGCATCGCGCTGATGGAGCGCGCGCCCTACGGGGTCATCGGCTCGATCACCCCTTGCACTAACCCGACGGAGACCGTGCTGTGCAACGCCATCGGGATGATCGCAGGCGGCAACGCGGTTGTCTTCAACGCCCATCCCACGGCCAAGAACGTCACCTCGCACATCATCAATCTTCTCAACGTGGCGATAATATCCGCAGGCGGCCCGGCCAACCTGCTAACGGAAATCGCAAGCCCCACGGTTGAAAGCGCTGGCGAACTTATGCGTCATCCAGACATACGGCTTCTTGTCGTCACCGGTGGGCCTGCCGTGGTGAAGGCGGCGATGAACTCCGGCAAAAAAGTGATCGCGGCCGGGCCGGGCAACCCGCCCGTCGTGGTTGACGAAACAGCCAACATCGCCGATGCGGCCAAACATGTGGTGGACGGCGCGTCGTTCGACAATAACATCGTCTGCGTCGTGGAAAAAGTCCTTATCTGCGTGGACAAGGTGGCCGACGCGCTTAAACGGGAGATGAAAAAATGTGGCGCGTACGAGCTTAATCCCCATCAGGTGAAAAAGCTGGAGAAGCTCATCGTAGAGCGGGCGCCGCAAGGCCCCGGCGACCACGGCATGATGAACAAAAAATGGGTGGGCAAGGACGCTGGGAAAATATTGCGCGCCATCGGCGTGGAGGCTTCCGAGGATGTGCGGCTCATAATATTTGAAGCGGAAAGAACCGATCCGCTTGTCGTGATGGAACAGTTGACGCCGGTATTGCCGCTTGTGCGCGTGGCCGATGTGGACGAAGCCATCGAGTTCGCCAAAATAGTGGAACACGGGTTCGGGCATACGGCGGTGATGCACTCGACGAACGTGGACAACCTGTCGAAAATGGCGCGTGCGATAAACACCTCGATTTTCATCAAGAACGGCCCAAGCTTCGCAGGCCTCGGATGGGGCGGCGAAGGTTACACCTCGTTCACGATAGCAAGCCCCACAGGAGAGGGGCTGACGACGGCGATAAACTTCACACGAGAGCGCCGGTGCACGCTAAAAGACAGATTCAGGATAATTTGAGCAGATGCCCACGTTAGCCGATTTGGCGCGGCAGGCCGGGATAATCGGCGCGGGGGGCGCGGGTTTCCCCACGCATGTAAAGCTCGCCTCCGCCGTCAACACTGTCATAGTCAACGGCGCGGAGTGCGAACCGCTCATGTGTGGAGACCTTCACATGATGGAGACACGCGCAGGCGATATCGTGGGAACGCTTAAAAAAATAACGGCGGAGATATCGGGACGCACAGGCGCCCAAGTCCGGGGCGTCATCGGCGTGAAAACAAAGTATGAAGGCGCGGTCAAGTCGTTTCAGCATCTCGCCGCCAAACATGGGGTAAGCGTGTTGGAGCTGGACAACGTGTATCCGGCGGGCGATGAACATTATCTCGTGTTCGAGGCCACTGGGCGCGCCGTTCCTGAAGGCGGCATCCCGCTGGATGTCGGCGTGGTGGTGATCAACGTGGGAACGATGGCGCTCATCGCAGACGCTGTGAACGGCAATCCGGTGACGGAGCGGATCGTCACGCTTGGCGGGGCTGTGGAGAATCCCAAGGTCGCGTCAATCCCCATCGGGACTGCGTTTTCGGAGATCATCCCGCGCTTGAACGTGAGAATTGACGACTACGTTATTCTCGTCAACGGGCCGATGATGGGCCGGGTCACGGAGGATTTGAACGAGGTTGTCACCAAAACCACGGGCGGGCTTTTTGTACTGCCAAAAGATCACAGCCACGTCATGCGGATGACGCGCCCACTCTCCACGGAGATACGCATCGGCAAATCCGCCTGCGAAGTGTGCCGGTACTGCACCGATTTCTGCCCACGTTACCTTTTGGGGCACAGGCTCGAACCTCACAAAATAATGCGCGTCATCAACTACGACCGCGACCTGGATTCGGACACTATAACGTCGGCGTGGCTCTGTTGCGAGTGCGGGTTGTGCGACCTGTGGTCGTGCCCGATGTCGCTGTCGCCCCGCGTGATATACCGCGAGTTCAAACGCAGGCTCAAAGAGGCCGGGATTAAAAACCCCCACAGACGCGCCGGTTTGACGCAGGATTTTTATCGCCCGTTCCGGGGCGTCCCGGCGGACAGGCTGATGAGGCGCCTCGGCCTTGGCGAGTACGACATCAAACCGCCGTTCGATCCCTCGCCGTGGCCGGTGTCGTCCGTACGGATACCGCTGGGCCAGCATATAGGCGCGGCGGCCATCCCAGTGGTGAAGCAGGGTGAGAAAGTGGCGAAGGGCCAATTGATCGGCGAGATACCGGAAGGCAAGCTTGGCGCAAGATACCATGCGTCAATTTCCGGCGAGGTGACCGCCATCAATAAAAGCCACATAGAGATTAGCGGGCAGTGAAAATGAACATTTCATCATATCCAATAAAAGCATTGCGCTGTTTTGTGGATGAAACCGGCGATGGCGCTATGTTTAATCGCCACGGCGACGTTATTATCGGAACGGAAGGGTGTTCGAAATATTTCATATTAGGGTTTGTCTTGGCCGAAGAGACTAATCATATAGAAAAAGAACTGGATTCCTTGAGAGCTGAATCGTGTAGCGATCCGTATTTTAAGAAAGTCCCTTCCATGCAGGCCCCAGCTAATAAAACCGCAATGTTATTCCACGCAAAAGATGACATACCAGAAGCGCGATGGAAGGTTTACCGGTTTATTGAAAAACCCGATATTAAGTTTTCCGCCGTCATAATAAACAAAGAGGATACGCTTGCCGCAGTGCGGATGAGGAATATAGAGGATAAAAGTTACAGATATAAAGAGAGCGAATCATATGAGTTAATGACGCGAGAGTTGTTCAAGCTATTTTTACTGAATAAAGATTATCCCAATCATTGGCTGGATATTGTGTTTGCTTTAAGGGGAGGCCGGAAAAAAACAAAAGCTCTTGAGAAAGCCCTTTATGGCGAGCGGGAGAAGCTATTTAACACCGTTGAAACGGACATCATCTTCGGAAGTGAATTAGCAATGAACCATTTCAAAAATAAATGGGATGATATTAGCAAGAAAGTACAATCTATAACAGGAAAAGCTCCAATAGATTCAATAGATTTATCGGCGGTTATGAAAATAACACACCTTCTTAATAGCATAGAATTTGAAAATGAAGAAGTATCTCGCGATCTGATACAACACAAAACGGTTATGGACCGAGCCCGGCAAATATGGCATCTTGCTGATATGCAACGCGAGCATGTCAGTTCAGGCCAACTAATTCAGGTAAACGGCGCCTACCCGTCACAAAGTCCCATGTTGCAAATCGTTGATTACTGTTTGTGGGCGTTGCAACGGTATTACGAAAGAGGCGAGGAGCGGTATATCGAGTATATCTGGGGCAAAGTTGACCGCATTGAGGAGATACGCCCTGAAGGAAACCGTGTTTATAAAAACAATGATTATATATGGGGAAATAAAAAATGAAGGGACTAGGAACCTCCGGGAAACCCGGCGTTCACACGGCGCTGAGGCCGACATTCATCCCTTCAAATCTGGGTTCAGTTTATAGGCAATTCGAGGCTTTGTCAAGCATATGACGATAAAAGAACCAGCGGTGGCGCTCATTGAGCTGAGGTCCATCGCGCGTGGCGTGAAAACGGCGGACGATATGGTAAAGAAGGCCCCGGTGCGCCTGTTGGAGGCCCGCACGATATGCCCCGGCAAATACATGATCCTCATCGCGGGGGAAGTGGCGGCTGTGGAAGAGGCTTACCGCATCGGCGTGGCGACTGGCGGCGAGATGGTGGTGGACGAGCTTTTCCTGCCATACGCAAGCCATCAGCTTATCCCTGCGATGCAGGCTTGCGCCGTGATCCCAAAAATGGAGTCGCTCGGCGTGGTGGAGACTTTTACCGTGGCCTCTGTGATACTCTCCGCCGACGCGGCGGTGAAGGCGGCGGGCGTGCGCCTGATAGAAGTCCGCATGGCCAACGGGCTTGGCGGCAAATCTTTTTACACGATGACCGGGCCGCTTGACGAGCTGGAAGCGGCGGTTGAGGCGGGTGTGGCGATAATCAAATCCGGCGGGGCGCTTGTGTGCAGGGAGATCATCGCCAACCCAAGCGAAGACATAAACCTAAAACTGCTATAAAAAGGCGGATAAAAGAAATGTCATGCAGAGCTTGTCGAAGCATGGCAACAAAAATGGCGCCCACCCTTTTTTCTCCCATTAGCAACGGGAGGTGGCGCGTACTCGCGCCGGAGGGGTTTAATTAAACCCCCTCGCAACTTCGTTGCGGTCCCCCTTGCTAAGGGGGACAAAGTTGGGTTAACGCCGTCCGGGGTGAAGAACACCCCGGATAGCAATGAACAGCAATGAAAACTGTTAGAGAGATTGACGATATGCACCTGGCAAAAGTTATAGGACGAGTGGTGGCGACGGTGAAACACGAGGCGCTTGACGGCGTGAAGCTTCTCATCATCCAGCCGATAGACGACGCGGGCAAACCCAAAGGCCCGCCCATCATCGCCACCGACCCCATCCAGTCCGGCCACGGCGATATCGTGGCGTACGTCGCTGGCAGGGAGGCCACGCTGGCGCTGGATACGCCTTTCACGCCGGTGGACGCGGGCATCGTGGGCATCGTGGACATTGTGAACAGGGAGGCGAAATGAAGCTTGCGCGGGTTGTGGGCAACGTTACGTCCACGGTGAAACACGACGTATATCGCGGACACAAAATAATGATCGTCCAACCGCTTGACGAGAACCTGCAAGACGACGGGCAGACGTTCCTTGCGGTGGATTTCGCGCAGGCGGGGCCGGGGGACGTTGTGCTGGTGGCTGTGGAAGGGAACGCGGCGCGACAGCTTTTTATGGATAACAACGCGCCCGTCCACTCGGTTATCGAGGGGATCGTGGACAGCGTTGACCTGGAGGATAAGAGATGAAATCGGAAACGCAAAGCAGGCGGGACATCGTGGAGGTGTGCAAACGCATACACTCACGCGGATGGATATCGAGCACGGACGGCAACGTCTCCGCGCGGCTGTCACGCGACAAAATCCTCATCACCCCCACGGGCATACACAAAGGCTATATGTCCGAGCGGGATGTGATCGTGGTGGACATGGACGGCAAGTTGATCTCCGGCTCGCGCAAGCCATCCACCGAGATAGTCCTGCACCTCACCTGCTATCGTGAGCGGCCCGATGTGAACGCGGTCGTCCACGCGCATCCGACAATGTGCGTCGCGTTTTCGCTGGCTGGCGTGTCGCTGGCCAAATGCCTTCTGCCGGAGGTTATCTTCACGCTCGGCTCCATACCCACCGCCGAATACGCCGCCCCGACGACGGTGGATGTGGCAGAGTCCGTCAAACAACACATCAAGGATTTCGACGCGGTGATACTTGCGCGTCATGGCTCCGTCACGGTTGGCGCGGACGTGTTTGGCGCATACAACACGCTGGAGCGGATGGAGCATGTGGCGGAGATAACCTTCCACGCCCGGCAGATAGGCAACATAAAGCCGCTGACATCAGCGCAGATAGAGAACCTTCAGGCGATAGGCGAGAGGCAGGGCTGGCCCAAGCGAAAGATTATTACCGACATGTGCAACTCCTGCAACGCCTGCGGGAAATTATCCGCGTGCTCTGTGAATGGGGAAGCCCCGGCGGTTGCGGCTCCCGCCGTCAACGCCAGGGTAGAGGAATTGATTGCAGAGGAAGTGCGGGCCGAGCTTTTGAAACGGAGTTCGTGAGAGCGGGGGTCAAGTTTCCGGCGTAGGGGCGCATCGCGATGCGCCCTCTTGCTTCCCCGTGGTCGCCTGACCACGGTTCCCCGTACCACCGGCATCCTGCCGACATGCCGCTTAGGAAGGCGGCGTTACAAAAGACCGGGGTCAGGCGACCCCGGCGAAGCAGAGAACGGGAGTGGCGACCTAAGTGGGTCGCCATGATTGGGCGATTCACGAATCGCCCCTACTATTGGATGGTTCGAGATCGCCACGGTCGCCCGAGGCTCCCTCGCGATGACATTGCGCGAGTATTGCCCCCGCGTCTGTCTTCACCCTCGCCCCGTTGCGGGAGAGGGTGGCCGAGGCCGGGGGGGGGTTAGTTCAGGAAACCCCCGCTCACTATCGTTCGCCGCCCCCTTATCAGGGGGCCTAAGATCGCCGGAGTATTGCCCCCGCGTCTGTCTTCGTATACCATTCTCCCATGTCCAATCTTATAGAAATCCACGACCTGCAAGTCCACTTCCCCGCGCCGGACGGGGTGGCCAGGGCCGTTGACGGGGTGTCGTATTCCGTTATGGCGGGGGAGACGCTTGGCGTGGTGGGGGAGTCGGGTTGCGGCAAAACCCTTTCCGCGCTTTCCATACTGCGGCTCGTGCCGCCGCCGGGGAAAATAGCTGGCGGGAAAATCATTTTCGAGGGGCGCGACCTGCTGACACTGTCCAGCGAGGAGATGAGGAAAGTCCGGGGGAAAAAGATAGGCATGATCTTCCAGGAGCCTATGACCGCGCTAAACCCCGTGTTCACGATTGGCGACCAGATTGCCGAGGGGATACGCCTGCATTTCGGCGCAAGCAGGCAAGAGGCATGGGATCGCGCCATCGAGGCCCTGCGCGCCGTGCACATTTCGTCGCCGGAACAAAAAGTGGGGGACTATCCGCACAGGCTGTCCGGCGGGATGCGTCAGCGGGCGATGATCGCGATGGCGTTGTCGTTAAGCCCCGCCCTGCTGTTGGCCGACGAGCCTACAACCGCGCTCGACGTCACGATACAGGCGCAGATACTGGAGCTTTTGGCGGAGTTGAAAGATCAATTTTCGATGTCCGTGATCCTTATCACCCACGATTTGGGAATCGTGGCCCAGATGTGCGAACGTGTTGTGGTGATGTATGCGGGAAGGGTCGCCGAGGCCGCGCCTGTCCGCGCGATATTCGCCAACCCGATGCATCCTTACACTCAGGGGCTGTTGGATTCCGTGACCAGCAGGCGCAAGGGCAATGGACGGCTCCGGGAGATAAAGGGCGTGGTACCAAGCCTTATGGAGACGCCGCCGGGATGCGCGTTTCACCCCCGTTGTCCAAAGGTGATGGATGTTTGCCGGGTAACGGCGCCGGAGCTGAAAAAGGTGGGGAAAGAGACGGAAACGGCCTGCTGGCTTTATTGACCGGCGGCGCAAAACCGCGTCACTTGCGCCATTCCTCCACCTGCATGTCCAAGTCGTCCTCATCGTGGGTGAATTTGCGGAGTTTGGCGCGTAGCCGGAACACGGCCTTTGTGTGAAGCTGGGAAACGCGGGACTCGGTAATGCCCAAAACCTCCCCGATTTCCTTCATCGTCAGTTCTTCGTAGTAGTAGAGGGAGACGAGCAGGCGCTCTTTTTCCGGCAACATGTCTATCGCCTTGGCGATGATTTCCCTGATCTCCGATAACCGCGCCAAAGTCTCCGGGTCGGTCTCCTTAGTCCCGGCGAGGACCTCCATGATGTCCCGTTTCTCGCCGTCTTTATCCACGCCGCCAAGATCCTCCACGGACAGGATGGTTTGCCCGGCCGCCTGCTGGATAAGCTCGTGGAACTCCTCGATGGAAATCCCCAGCGCGCCAGCCACCTCGCTATCCTCCGCCGGCCTGCCAAGCTGTTGTTCCAGCTTTGCGTAGGCCGATGACAGTGTGGTGGCCTTTTGCCGGACGGAGCGCGGCACCCAGTCCTGCGAACGCAGTTCGTCAAGCATCGCCCCGCGGATACGTATCTCCGCGTAGGTCTTGAACTGCGTCTCTTTGGTGGGGTTATATTTTTCTATGGCGTCTATCAGGCCGATGACGCCGGCGCTGATAAGGTCGTCAAGCTCTATATGCGGCGGCAGGCGCATGGCCACCCTGTGGGCGATATACTTTACAAGCGGGGCGTACTCCATTATCAACGCGTCCGCTGCCGGCGTGCCAAGCTTGATCCCTTGCGCCGGAGGTTCGGAGTAATAATTTTTTTTCATTTAAAACCTGATCGTCTCAATCCTGCAATTATACGTTCAATACCGCCGGGGTGTAAAGAGTGAGGCTCCCAAATCCAGCCGGACGGGTATTTTTTATCATTTCTTGTTTTCGCCTTGCCTGCCCTGGGCCACCGACGGGGGTATGACCGGGCCATCGAATATTATCACAGCCAACAGCCTGCCCAAAATAACGCCCCCAATCCCGGCTACGGCGGCCCTTGTCAACCCTGTCATTATAAGCGAACCGTTGTACAGGGATGCGAATCCAGCCACGCCAAACGCGAAAGCCCCAATCGCCCCGGAAAACCTTAATGAGAAATCCTTCATTTCAAATCACTCACGCCTTAAATATATTCCAGAAATCCGTTCATTAAACGTTTTTTCCCGCTTCGCCGGGTCGCCTGACCCAGGTCTTGAACCTGACCGCAAAGAACCGTGGTCAGGCGACCACGGGGAAGCGGCAAAGGCGACCACGGGGAAGCAAGGGAGAAATCCTTCATTTCAAATCACCTCTCCAAAACCTGTCTCCGCCTCGCCCGTTCAGGCTCGCATGGCGAACATGCTATCCCAGCCGATCCCGGCCCCCGGCATGGTGTCGGCCAGCGTCCTGGCTATTTTACGCACAGCGTCCGCCGCCCCGCAACCGGGATAACGCTCCGTGAAAAGCCTCTGCTCACGCACCGATTTTACCACCATCTCGTCGTAGGGTATGCTTCCGAGAAGGTCAATGGCGATGTTGAGGTTGAACCTGTCGGCCACCTGTTCAAGCCGCCGGTGCACTATCTCCCCGTCACGCCTGCCCGAAATGCTGTTGACGATCAGCCGGAACCTGCGCTGGCCGTAGTCGCGCGAGAGTATTTTCATCAGCGCGTATGCGTCGGCGAACGCGGTGGGTTCGGTATTGGTTATCACCGCAACCTCCCTGGCCGCAGAACAGAAGTACATGACGTTGGCCGAAATCCCGGCCCCGATGTCGAACAGTATGTAGTCGTAGTCCTCTTCCAGCGCCTCAAGCTCCGCCTTGAGCGCCAGCATCTCCTCGCCGTTAAGCTCGCTGTACTTCCTGTGGCCGGAACCGGCGGGAAGCACGTCAATGCCACCGGGCCCGCGGATGATGACCTCCTCTATCCTCTTCTCGCCGCTGATGACATGTTGCATGTTGAACCTTGGCGCAAGCCCCAGCAGTATGTGGACGTTGCCCAGCCCCATGTCCGCGTCGAACACCAGCACCCGCTTGCCAGCGGAGGCCAGGGTGTAGGCGAGGTTGGCCACGAAATTGGTCTTTCCCACACCGCCCTTGCCGGAGGCCACCGCAAGGCCCCGGATTTTCCCGGTCCCCACAGCGGGGCGCCCGGGCGTCTTCAGCGAAACGCCCTTTGAAAGCCTTCTCAATCCATCCGCCTGATCCATTTTCCTGTTCTCCTAATCTATTTTCATGCCTTGCGGCTATCGTTAACCTAATTCGTGAAAAGCCCGTTGATGAGCCTCTTGGCCCCGGCCTCCTCCATATCCTCCGGCACACGCTGGCCGGTGGTGAAATAAGCTACGGGCAGGCCCGTCTTGACACTCTGGTTGAACACCGGCCCAAGTTGCGCCGCCTCGTCGAGCTTGGTGAACACGATGCTTGACGGGGAAAGCCCCGAAAAATTCCGTATCGTCTCTTCCATCTGCCTCTCGGACGAGGAGGCCGAAAGGGTCAGCTTTACGTCCACCGACGGGTGTTCGCTGAAAAACTTGGCCAACTCCCCTATCTGCTCCAGGTCGCGCTGGCCCCTGCCCGCCGTGTCAATGAGGATGACATCGAGCCCTTTGCGAAGGTGCATGGCGCGGCCAAGGTCTTGTGGAGTGAGTACCACGTCTATCGGGATGTTGAGTATCTTCGCGTATATCTTCAGCTGTTCCACAGCGGCTATGCGGTATGTGTCTATCGTGGCAAGCCCGACCTTGAGCCCTTCCCCGGTGAGCCGAGAGGCGAGCTTTGCCACGGTCGTGGTCTTGCCCACACCCGTGGGGCCAACCAGCGCGACGGCCTTTGGCCCGGCGCCGTCATCTTCGGATTTGGTTACCCATCCCCCGAACACCATGGTGTCGCGCATCCGGGCCGCCGCAAGGTGGATTAACGTCCTGATATCCGGCTCGCGCCCATCGGCGCGCCCCATAATTTCGTCAATAACCGCCTGGGCGTATTCCCCCGCCACGCCCCTGTCCTTGAGTATCCGAAAGAGGGCAATGAGGTTTTTGCCCATTTTCAATTCTTTTTCGGACATAGACCTGTCCATCAGGTGATAGACGAGGGATTTGAGCTCCCGCAGGTCGTCAGCGACGCTTGACGACGATTTGTCCTTCTCCGCGCCGCGTGAAATGCCGTCCAGGTTCTTCCTGATCGCTTCAACCCCGTCAAGTATCGGCTCCAACGCGGCTACGGTGCCTTCCAGTATCTTCCTTGCGTCTTGCGCTTCGCCCTGGCCCCGTTCCAGACGCTCCGGGCGTTCCGGGCGTTCTTCAACGTAATTTTTCTTTTTCGCTATTTTGGGAGCGCCCGAAGAAGCCGCCGTCACCTCAAACACCTGCCTGCCGAACAACCCGAAAGCCCCCTCCCCTTTGCGCACCTGTCTTGCGCCAAGGATCACGGCCTCCGGCCCCAGGTCGCTTTTCACCATGCGAAGGGCTTCGCCCATGTCCACGGCCTCGTATCGTTTGACTTGCATCATGAGCTTTGGGCCTCTTTATATTTTTACGACGGCGAGGTTTTGCAACTTCACGTCCATCGCCACTTCGCCATGCGATAAAACCGACATGTTCGGGATGTGGCGCTCCATCATCCTTCTCAGGTGCATCCGCACGGCGGGGCCGGTCAGCACAACCGGCGTCGCTCCCATCGCGTCGAACTTGCCTGTATTGGCTTTGATAGTTTCGATAAGCTTCTGCGCCGCCCTGGGATCCAGCGAAAGGTAGGAGCCGTGGTCGGTGCCCTTTATGGCTTTGGCCACGATCTCCTCCGTCTGCGGGTCGAGCGTCATGACGTAAAGCGACCCGTCCGCCGACTTGAGCGACTTGCATATCTGCCGCGCCATCGCGGAACGGACGTATTCCGTGAGAATGTCCGTGTCTTTTGTGACGGTGGCCCAGTCGGCCAGCGTCTCCAGTATCGTGTGAAGGTCGCGGATGGAGACATCCTCGCGCAGAAGGTTCTGCAACACTTTTTGCGTCTGTCCAAGCGAAAGCAGGCCCGGTATAAGCTCTTCGACCACCTTCGGGTGGGTCTCCTTGAAGGTGTCTATGAGGCTCTGCGTCTCCTGGCGCCCCATCAGTTGGCCTGAATGCCTGCGTATGATCTCTTTTATGTGCGTGGTGATGACCGTGGCCGTGTCCACCACTGTGTAACCGCTCATGCGGGCGCGCTCCTTGTTGGCGTCGCTCACCCACAGCGCAGGCAGGCCGAAAGTGGGGTCGCGCGTCTCCACGCCGGGGATTTTCGGCACTCCCGTGCCTGGGTCTATGGCAAGGTGGTGGTTCATCCACAGGTCTCCTCGCGCCACTTCCACCCCCTTTATGAGGATGGAGTACTCGTTGGACTTCAGTTGCAGGTTGTCGCGTATGTGCATTGGCGGCACGATGATGCCCATCTCCAGCGCAAATTGCCTGCGCAGGGACTTTATCCGCTCCAACAGCTCCCCGTCCTGCGCCTGATCCACGAGCGGGATAAGCTCGTAGCCTATCTCCAACTCCAGCGTGTCCAGCGGCAGAAGAGCCTCCACCTTTTCCGCAGGCGGCGCGGCGGCGGTTTTTTCCGCCTCTTTTTTATCGCTTTCTTTGGTCTCGTCCTCGGCCACGCTAAGAAGGTACGCAAGCCCCCCGGCTCCGGCGCCCAATCCCATGAACGCTATGGTCGGCATCCCCGGCACCATCGCCATGAACAGCAGGAACCCGGAGGATATTCCCATCGCGCGCGGGCTTATCAGCACCTGATCCACCAAATCCTTGCCCAGATTCGACGAACCGGCGGTCCTCGTGACTATAAGGCCGGAAGCCGTGGAGATGAGAAGCGTGGGCAGTTGAGCCACCAGCCCGTCGCCGATGGTCAGTATCGTATACACGCGGGCGGCCTCCGCCATCGGCATCCCCTGCTGGAAAATGCCGATAGCAAAGCCAGCGACTATGTTGACTATTGTTATCATGATGCCGGCCACGGCGTCGCCACGCACGAACTTGAGCGCGCCGTCCATCGAGCCGTAAAAGTTGGCCTCGTCCTCCAGGCCCTTGCGCCGGATACGCGCGTCCGTCTCGGTGATAAGGCCGGCGTTCAGGTCGGCGTCTATGCTCATCTGCTTGCCGGGCATCGCGTCGAGGGTGAAACGGGCCGCCACCTCTGATATGCGGGTGGCGCCCTGCGTTATGACTTTGAAGTTGATGATGACAAGTATCGCGAACACCACCACGCCTACAACGTAGTTGCCCCCCACCACGAACTGGCCAAACGCCTCTATCACCTTGCCGGCCGCATCCGTCCCCTCGTTGCCGTGCAGGAGCACAAGCCGCGTGGTGGCCACGTTAAGGGAAAGCCTGTAAAGCGTCGTGATGAGAAGAAGCGACGGGAACACCGCGAACTCCATCGGGCTTTTTACATAGACGACCACCAGCACTATCACCACCGAGATGGTGATGGAGAGCGCAAGAAGGAAATCCAGAAGAAGCGACGGCAGGGGAATGACCATCACGGTCATGATGCCCACTATGAGCATGGCAAGACCGATGTCAGCGTTTTTAGTTAACGACTGCATTCTCGCTTGAGCCGTCGCCATTTCGCCTAAAACTCCATTTTCGCCAGATTTCTGGCGCAATCAGCGTCATTTTCCCGGCGCGTCAAGCTATTGACGCCCAAGGTCTCCGCCGCCGATTTTTTCGAATTCATCTCAAAACACCCTGTTTCAAAAGCTCTTATTCTTAATCCGGTAGACGTAAGCCAGTATTTCCGCCACCGCTTTGTACATCGTTTCCGGTATCACTTCGCCTATATCCACTGTCTTAAACAATGTTTGTGCCAATGGCTTGTCTTCCATGATGGGAATGTTGTTTTCCTTTGCGATTTCCCGTATTTTGAGGGCCACATACCCGGAGCCTTTTGCGACAACCGTTGGGGCGACATCCCTGTTGCGTTCGTATTTTATGGCTATGGACAGGTGTGTGGGATTGGTTATGATGACTTCCGCCTCCGGCACCTTGGACATCATGCGGGAGCGGAACATTTCGAACTGCTTCTGGCGGATCCTGGCTTTAACCCTCGGATCGCCCTCCATGTCTTTGCGTTCGTCCACCACTTCCTGTTTGGTCATTTTCAGGTTTTGGCTGTACTGGTAGCGCTGGTAGGCGTAGTCAATGCCCGCTATCACGGCAAGCACGGCGATAACCTTCATGAACAGGTAATACGTTTCGTCAGCCACCGCCAACAGCGCCTGCGCCACTGGCAACCCCATGAGGGTTGGGGCTTGTTCCCACTGGCCGGAGAGGCTCAAATAGACCGTCACGCCAACCACGGCCATTTTGCCAAGGGATTTGAACAGGTTGACAAACCCCTCTATGCTCAATAACCTTCCGAAATTGTCAATTGGGTTTAGCTTGTTGAACTTGAGCGAGAGGGGCTCCCAACTGAACAGGAAACCGTCGTTCTGCCAGTAGTTGGCCGCTACCCCCACCGCCATAATGGAAAAGAGGACGGGAGCCAGCAGGGAAAAAAGCCGCGTAAGCGTCATCACCAGCAGGTGTTGAAGCGAGTCTTCCGTCAGGACGTATGTCCCGGAGGCGGCGAAATACTCCCGCCACAGGGCCATCACCCCGTTGGTGAACGTCATCCCGAAAAAGGTGAAGAAAAGGACGCCCGTCAGCATGACCGCCACGGAGTTGACCTCGACGCTCTTGGCCACCTGCCCTTTTTCGCGGGTCTTGGAGATTCTGCGCTCAGTGGCGTTCTCTGTACGGGATTCTTTGTCTTCGGCCACGCTAATTCATCTCTTTCCGGCTTTTCAGCGCATCGCGTGAAATAGAAGCCCCATATTCTCGCTCATCTCGCCCATCAACCTTTGCACGTACATGGCGAACGCGGGCATGGAGAACGAGATCGTCAGAAGCCCCACGGAGATGGTGATCGGGAAACCAATCGCGAAAATGTTGAGCTGTGGCACAGTGCGCGCCATGAGCCCCATCGCGGCCTGTTGTATCAAAAGCGTCACGGTGACGGGCGCGGCTATCTGCGCCGAAGCGGTGAGGGCCGCCCTCATGCCGTTCACAAAAATGTCGTTGAACCCCTCCCCCGCATGGAACCCGCCTATCGGCACGATGGAAAAGCTGTCGGTTATGCCCATGAGCATCATGTGGTGCGCGTTGAAGGAAAGCATGAGGAGCATAGTGGTTATGTTGAGTATCTGGGTGGTGACAGAAACCTGCGCCCCGGTTGTCGGGTCAATGACGTTTACGATGCCAAAACCGACCTGGAAGTCTATGAAACTGCCCGCGATCTGCACGGAGGAAAGCATGATGTTTATCAGGAACGCCGTCGCGATCCCGATCATGGCCTCGCCCGCCACAAGAACGGCCATCTGTAAAAGGTCCATGTCCACGCTGACGGACTTGGTGTCCAAAAGCGGGAATATCAGCGCCGCCGTGACCGCCGACAGCCCTACCTTCACATGCCGGGGAACATTCGCCGCGCCAAGGATCGGCAGGAATATGACCATGGACGAGACCCTGGTGAGCACCAGCAGGTACGCCTGCAACCATTCCACTTTGAAGGGAAAAAGGTCAGGCACGGCCGGTCACCTTATATACATCGGTATGTTTATTATCACTCGCGCCGTGAAGTTGACCATCATCTCGATCATCCACGGGAAGAAAAGGACGATGGAGGCCATGACGGCCAGTATCTTGGGGATGAACGTAAGCGTCATCTCCTGTATGGACGTGACGGCCTGGAACATGGACACGGCCACGCCCACCACCAGCCCGAACCCCAGCATCGGCGCGGCTATTATAAGGGCCATTTTCAGGGCTTCTGCGGAGAAGCTGACCACGAAATCCGGCGTCACCATTTTTTTCTCCCTGGCTACATCACAAAACTTTTCATAAGCGACCCGGCTATCAGGTACCACCCGTCCACAAGCACGAACAGCATCAGCTTGAACGGTAGCGATATCATCACCGGCGGTAGCATCATCATGCCCATGGACATGAGCACGGAGGCTATGACCATATCCAGCACCAGGAAGGGTATGTAGATGAGAAACCCTATCGTGAACGATGTCCGCATCTCGGAGATGATGAACGCCGGGATCACCACATGCGTCGGAACGTCGTCCACGGTCTGTGGGCGGGGTATCTTGGCCATCTCCACAAACAGCGCAAGGTCCTTCTCCCTGGTCTGGTTTACCATAAACTCGCGCAGGGGGGCCATCCCCTTGGCATACGCGGCTTCCATGCCCATTTTCTCCTGCGAAAAGGGCAAAAAGGCCTCGTTGTACATTTTCAGGAAGACAGGTTGCATGATGAAAAACGTCATGAACAGCGCAAGCCCCGCCATAACCTGGTTTGGCGGCGCGCTCTGCGTGCCAAGGGCCTGGCGCAGGAAGTTCATCACCACCACGATACGCACGAAGGAAGTCATCGTTATGATTATTGACGGCGCAAGCGAGAGCACCGTCATCAGCACCAGTATCTTTATCCCGGCGCCTACTTTGCCTGGGTCGCCGGTCCCTCCCAGCGAAATGTTGATGTCCGGCATTATCGCGCTCTGGGCGGATGCGTCTGCGGTGGATAAAGCCCAAATCCCAGCCGCCAGCGCGCCTGTGATTGCAAGTCTCGTGTTTGCGTTCATGGCTCAGGCTATCCCCAGGCTTCCGTTTTTGGCGCGTATCGCGCCGGTCACTTTGCGCATAAGCTCCTCACGGGTGGCGGACGGGCCCATGTCTCTGGTCTCCACCTTGCCGGTGGGACGCACGAACGGCCTCTCGGTTGGCGCGATGTCTGCGATCTTAAGGTTGCCCGCAAACGTCACGGGGTTGTCCTCGTCCATCAGGGCGGGGGGTATCTGGGAGAAACCCTTGTCCGCTTTGGAACCCAGCGATGCGGCTATTTTTTTCAACAGTCCACCGCCTTTTTCGTGGCCGCTCATGTTTTTCATATATTCGGTGATGTTCTTAGGAATGGCGCCGCCCTTGTCCCCGCCATCGGCCATGCGCCTCAAGCGGTCCGCGCTTTCCATGTTGTCTATGGTGGTTAACATCGTTATGTTGTCGCCGGATATGCCAAGCACGATGATCTCCCCGGCGACATCCACAACCGATATCTGCTTTTTCACCCCTATGGAGCTGGTTGTCAGGACCTTCACCAGGTCGCCGTTTCCAAAGCCTATGTTGAACTTGCCCATGTATTTCTGCGCCACCCACGCAAGGGCCAGCACAAGGCCGACCACAAGCGCCAGCGCGCCCATCATCTTGACGGTCATCGCCGTCAGGCTCGGAGCCTCCGGCGCTTTAGGCTCTTCGTATGCGATAAACTTCTTGCCCTGCGCCTTTTCCGGCTCGGCGGCCTTTGGCGCTTCCGCCGCGTAAGCCGGCTTGGCAAGGAACCCAAGGCCCTTGCCAATGGCGTTCTGGCCCGGCGTGGATTCGGCCTTCTCGTTTTTCACGGGGTCAGCTTTTTTAATGGAGCTTCCGGCGGATTCCTTTTCCGTTTTGGCCAGCAACTCTTCCGCGTCTTGCTCCAGCGATTTGGAGGATACCGTCTCATGCGGAGTCTCCACCGCCAACGGTTTGGCGGGGGAAACGGCGCGTTCCGGCGTCGTATCTTTCACCGGGGCGATGTGCGCGCCGGGCTTCTTCTCTAATGTAAGCGTCACGGTCGCGCCGTCCCTTTTCACTTTCCACGCCGACGAAAAAGCGCGTGGGTCGCTGGAAAGGAAAAGCCGCGTGCGGACTTTGTCGAGGGTTAGTTGCGCCGCCATCGCGTTTGTGATGGAGCCGCCGGGGTGAAACTCCCGTTTGGCGGGGGTGGTGTAAGCGTTCGGCAGGTCTACCTGTATTGATTTGGGATAGAAAGACGGCGTGAACGCGCCTTTATATTCTTCGGCGAACTTGAAGACGGCGCCGATCTGGCCATCTTTTTCCGTCACCGTGATCCCTTCGAGCCTGTTAAGCCCGGTCAGCTTGGCCGCCGAAAACGCCGGATTGGCCGTAACAAGTATCCATGTCAGCGCCATCGCAACCAGTAATAACCTTTTCACCGTTCCATCTCCAATCTTGCGCTGTATGGCCGTCTTGTTTTTGACGGCGGACGAGCGCTGGTAATCTCGGTTAATGGATAGAGCAAGCGGTGTGCCACGCGGAAATGGCGGGATTTTGACGGGGGGCGCAAAGCGCCGGGGGGTTAGGAAACCCCCGCTCGCCTTTGGCTCACTGCCCCCTTATCAGGGGGCCAAACACCATGGTCATCCCTCCAAAGACTCTTACACGGAGTCTTTTGGCTTGCCGCAGGAGGAAACTCTAGAACAACTTTCTTTTGCTTCCCCGTGGTCGCCTGACCACGGTTTCTTGTGACGAAGATTAAGACTGGGGTCTGACAACCCCGGCGAAGCAGGGGGAAAATGCCCCTGAACTCGTGGCACAAAACGCCTGTTCCTGTTGGTTTTTACCATTCATAAAAAAGTATTGACTTCAGCGGGGGGGGGGGGATGATACGCTTGGATTGATGAAAAGTCAATGCTCAAACTACTAAAAGGAGGTGTTGACTTATGCAACGTCTTCATATGATAGGAGAACGGAGATGAACAGGGTTTGGGCTTTGTCGGTAGCGGCAGTATCAATTCTTGTATTAAGTTTCGTCGCCTGCGGGCAGGCCGAGAAAACCAGCAATCAACCTCAACAATATACGATAACCATTAATGGGGCCAACGTCGCCACTTCAGGGTCGCCAACGGCTAATCAAGGCGCAACGGCCAGTTTCACGATAACTCCAGCCGCTGGTTACATAAAGCCGATTACAGTGGGTGGCACATGTCCTCAGGGGGGGTGGAACGGTGATTTATACACAACCGGGGCGATAACCTCCAATTGCACGCTCACATTAAGCTCGACGGGGACGCCAACGTCACCGCCATCAACGACGACAACCACAACTTGCGGCAATGGCCAGACCACCTGTAGCAACGTCTGTGTGACCACCGCGACGGATCCTAAAAACTGCGGCGCGTGCGGGACTGCCTGCGCCAGCGGTCAATCCTGTTCAAACGGACAATGCGCGGCGGGCTCCTGCTCCAATGGCCAGACCACCTGTAGCGGGTCATGCGTAAACACCGCAACGGACAACAACAATTGCGGCGGTTGCGGGAAAGCTTGCGCTACGGGCCAAACATGCGCCAACGGCTCTTGTGGATCGGCTCAGCCGTCCGCCTGCAGTAGCGGTATAAGCAGTTGCAGTGGAGTTTGCACGGATTTAAAGACCGACAATCAAAACTGTGGATCATGTGGCAATCTTTGTAACTGCGCTTCGTGGGCGCCTGATGGTATCAACTGTCTTGCGCCAGGGTTTTGCGTAAATGGAGCGTGTGGCTGTTCCAGCGGCTGGACCATGTGCGGCGGATATTGTTCGGACTTTCAAACCGATATCCTTAACTGCGGCTCGTGTGGACACGCGTGTGGAGGAGGCCAGACATGTAGGGCTGGCGTGTGTATGGCTAACTTGGCTCTGCCGTGTCCGCTGTCTGGCCAGACCAGATGTAGCGGAACTTGCGTGGACACGCAGACCGACCACGGCAACTGCGGGGCGTGCGGGTATGCTTGCGGCTCGGCCCAAACGTGCACCAACGGTAATTGTACCCTTTAGTTGCACCGGCGGTACGACCAACTGTAGCGGGGTATGCGTGAATCTCTCCTTGGACTCCAATAACTGCGGCTCGTGTGGGAATTCGTGCAATTACGCGACCACTGGCAATCGTTGCAACTATGGTACGTGTATGTAGTAATCGCGCTATGGTTTATCCGGGGGCGCCTTAGGCTGTTGCCCAAAACACCCCTCCCTAGCAAGGAGGGTCGCCGCGCCAGCGGCGGGGGAGGTTTAACTAAATTGAGCGAAGCGCTTTAGGCTCCCTGGCAAGGGGGCGGCGAGCGTAAGCGAGCGGGGGTTTCCTGAACTAAACCCCCCGGCGCTAAGACGCGCCACCCCCCTTATCAGGGGGGCAAAATATTTGGGCGACAGCCCCGCCTGACCACGATTCTTTGTGGCGAGGGTTAAGACCGGGGTCGGGCGACCCCGGCGAAGCGGGGTTGTTCGTCCATAAATTCAAAATTAAAACCGCCCAATACCTTATCGCCTATCGGAAGGCGGGAAAGGATTTGGAGTTGATCATGATAGGGCCTCACGAAAACTACTATCGGGATTTGAAGCAGTACCTGAAAAACCGGTGAATAAGGCGGACTTCAAAGAAGTAGATTGCTTCGGCCGTCTTCGACTCCCTCGCAATGACAATTGCGGGACTTAATCCCGAAGTTGACAGCGGTATATATTAGGTATAGATATTATATATGGAATTTGAGTTTGACCCCGTTAAAAGCGCCGTCAATAAGGAAAAACACGGAATTGACTTTTACGAAGCCCAAAAGTTGTGGGATGACGCTGATTTTATCGAAATACCTGTCAAGACCGTTGATGAACCAAGGTTTTTGATAATCGGTAAGATTTCAGAAAAACTCTGGTCAGGTGTTTTCACTTACAGGGGCGCTAAGATAAGGATTATTTCCGTGCGGCGTTCGAGGAAAGAGGAGATCGGCATTTATGAAAGCTAAAACGTTCGACAAAAATTTCGATGAAGGGAAAGATGTTTCCAAACATCTCGATATGTCAAAGGCGCGAAGGGCCGGGCAGGAGCAGAAAAGGGTCAACGTGGATTTCCCTTTATGGATGATCCACCTGCTTGATAAAGAAGCCAAGCGCCTTGGCGTTCCCCGCCAGTCCGTCATCAAGGTGTGGGTTGCAGAACGGCTTGGAAAAACGTCCTGACTTCCCCCTACCCCATAGATTCGATGCGTTCCTGCGGGCTTATTATCTCTGTCACGCGAATGCCGAACTTTTCGTTGACCACGACCACTTCGCCTTTGGCGACGGCTTTTTCGTTGACCAGAAAGTCCAGCGGCTCCCCAACTAGCTTTGAAAGCTCTATCACCGAACCCTGTCCAAGCTGGAGAAGGTCGTTGATGAGCATCTTCGTCCTGCCAAGCTCCACCGTAACCATCAGCGGTATGTCCAGGATACGGTGCATGTCGGAGCTTAATGGCTGGTTTTGCGCATGGCTTGCGGGCCGTTCCCTGGCAGGCTCCGCGTAGGCGGGTGGAGGAGGCTCTGCCGTGGCTGTGGCGGCCGCCTCTGCTTTGGCGGGGGCGGGCATCGCCGCATCCCGAAGCATTTCCTTTTGTTTCTGAAGGTCCTCTGCCGCCGCCGCCCAGAGATCGTCCTCGTTTTCCACGCCCAAGTCGCCGTCAGCCATTTCTCTCTCCGGTTTTTATGTGGCAGTTTCCTGTGGCGCTGGTTCCTGCCGTTTGGACCCAGACCTGGGTATAACCCTTTTTATCCTCACCGCGCGGTTCCCCTTGACCACGCCGGGCACGCCTTTGAACTTGGGTATCCCCTCCACCCTTATGATCATCTCGCTGTCCGCGTCGTTCTCCAACTGCACGACGTCGCCGACCCTCAAACCCATGTACTCCCTTGTGGTCATGGATGCGATCCCCATTTCCACGTTTATCTGGACGAAAGCCGATGTCAGCCTGTCGCGGAGCCTTCTTATCCACGCCTGGTCTATCTCCAGCTGGTCGCTCTGGAAACCAGCCCGGAGCTTTGCGATGATCGGCTCTATCGTGGAATACGGCAAGCATACTGTCATAGTGCCGTTGACCTGGTCAAGCTCCACTTCGAACATGATGGCCACCACAACGTCGGTCGGCGGGACGATGGCGGCGAACTGCGGGTTGACCTCCGAACGCACGAAGCTCATCTTGACCTGATGCACCGGTTTCCACGCAGACTCCATGTCTTCGAGCACCATGTGCACGACCTTGCGTATCATCCGCTGTTCGATGGTGGTGAAGTCGCGCCCCTCGATCTTCATCTTGGCCTCGCCCACTCCCCCGAAAAACGTGTCCACCAGCGCGAACACAAGCTTGCTCTCCACCACAAGTAGCGCGAAACCTCTCAGCGGCTCTATCTTGAAAATGTGCAGGGACGCGGGCACCGGCAATGATTTTATAAACTCTCCGAACTTAACCGTGTCTGTGGAGACGGCGGAGATGTCCAGAACCTTGCGTAGCGCGGACGACAGCGCGTTGCGGAACAGGCGGGAGAAACGCTGGTTGATGATGTCCAGCGTAGGCATCCTGCCGCGGATTATGCGTTCCTGGCTAGTCAGGTCATAAGGGACTATGCCGGAATCGTCAGCGACGTACTCCGCCTCTGTCTCAATAGCGCCGTCGGTGACGCCCCGAAGCAACGCATCGACCTCTTCTTGGGAAAGAACCTGGCTCATGGGAGCAAAAGCCCCTAAATATATTGAATTTCTTGACTATTGTACCACGAATTCCGTGAAAAACATTTCCGTCACCACGCCGGAGGTGAGGGACTGGTTGATCCGCTTCACCATCTCCAGTTTAAGCTCCAACTTCCCTTCGGGAGTCAAAACCTCATCGGGTGTCTTGCTGGACAACACGCTGATCACCGCATCCTTGATCTGCGGGGCGCGGCTGGCCAACTCCGCCTTCGCCTCCGCCGGGGAAACCTGCATCACTGCGACGACTTTTAAATACCTGCCGCCTTCTCCAGACAGATTGACAATGAAAGGCGGAAGCTCCACAGTCTCCCCAAGCGACGTTGCGGATTTGCCGCCTTTTTCCCCAGATTTGCCTCCGCCGTGGCCGCCGCCCTCCGCCGCCGCATGTTCGCCCTCCGCCGCCGGTGATTTCTTCAACACAAGGAAATAAACCGCCGCGCCACCGCCAACCAGCAGAAGGACCAGGACAATGACGATAATCATGAGAAGCGGGCTTTTCTTCTTCCCGCCGCCGTGGTCGCCGCCCGCCGCTTCTTCCTCCGCCATTTTTCAATCCCTCCTAAAGGTGAACTTGCTCTTACAAGAAAGGTATCGGCTCAACACACCCTGTTAATTGAGCGAAATCCTCCGAAAGTTAAAAATTTCACGCCGGCGTCAAACCCCTGACGCTTTTTACGCGCCTGCCCTGGCCGGAAAGTGGGGACTCCGGGCAAAATCCCTGATCGCCCCCATCGGTGATTATATTGGATTCCCGGTGGAAATAGAATGGAAGATAACGCAGGAGCAGGGCAATCGCATTAAAATCACTCTCCGATTAAATCCGGTTGCGCATCATAAATTCAAGGAGTAGCTGAAACCGGGGTTGGAGTCGGCAGGCGCAAAGCGCGGCGGCAACTTGCGTTTATCCTCCCTGGGAGCGCGGGCGACTCGCCCGCAAGCGTTTTATCGGGGCTAAACGCCCCGGTGAAACGCCAAAGACCTTCGTC
>Ga0315281_10001383_pt1 | contig 35705 bp, 30 predicted proteins | sample YL17G07_0_MG_FD_204540 | JGI IMG/M metagenome (GOLD analysis project Ga0315281, IMG submission 204540) | Sediment microbial communities from Yellowstone Lake, YNP, Wyoming, USA - YL17G07_0 | ecosystem: Environmental > Aquatic > Freshwater > Lake > Sediment | place: USA: Wyoming | collected...
AACGCGCGTGGATCCGGCCGGCCGCGTCGTCGGTGTGACGGCCGTCCGTTCGGCGCCGCCGTTCGATACGGCGGCGATGGATGCGGCGCGCTCGTGGACGTTCCGCCCTGCGCAAGGCGCAGCGGCGCCGCCGTCGACATATGCCTACCTGCTCTTTGTGTTCCGCCAGCCCGTCGTCGGGGCGGCTCCCAGGAAGAAGCCGTAAAGCAGTCAGCCGCCTCGCGCTGCTCAGGACTTCCGAGCGCGTCGGCGTTTGGCCGGGCGTTTCGGTGCGGTCTTCCTGAGCGCCGCCTTGACGACCGGCGCGTCGGCAGACGCGGTGAGGCTGTCGGCGAGCAGCGCCACGCCGACCGCGTAGGAATGGGCGCAGTTGTATTGAAGCAGCGCGTCGTAGTTGCGGGAGACGAGAAACGATCTCGACTCTCCGCTGACGAGCGCCGCATCGGCGGTGTCTTCTGGCAGTGCTTCGCCCGCCATCGTCCGGACGCCGAGATCGCGCCAGCGGGACGCGGGCAGGATCGCCGTCATGTCACGCGTCGCCTGGCAGGATCCGCCGCGGCGCTCGATGTCGTTGACGATGCGGCGGCGCGCCTCGGGGGAGATCTTCACCTCGCGTCCCCATCCGTCAGCGGCATTCCATCCGCTGCCGTGCATGTAGTTCGCCACCGACGCGAACACATCGGCGGTGGTTGACCAGATGTCGCGCCTGCCGTCGCCGTCGTAGTCCTCGGCGTACTTCAGATAACTCGACGGCATGAACTGCACCTGGCCCATCGCCCCCGCCCATGAGCCCTTCATGCTCGCGAGATCGATGTCGCCGCGATTCAGAATCTCGAGCGCGTCGAACAGCTCGCGACGGAAGAGGGCCGAGCGGCGCGGATCCCATGCAAGCGTGGCGAGCGCGGCGACCGTCGGACGCACGCCGTTGAACCGTCCGAAGTTCGACTCGAAGCCCCAGATCGAGACGATGAGCGACGGGGGAATGCTGTAGGTCGCGCTGATTTCTTCGAGCAGATCGTGATGGCGCGTCATCATGTCGCGCCCGGTCGCGATCGCGCTGATCGTCAGCCGCTGGCTGAGATATTTTTCGAGCGTCTGGACGACTTCCGCCTGCGTGCGATCGCGCTCGATGATGACGGCGCTCGGCTCTTCGATGCCGGCGAGGGCGGCGTCGACGATGTCCTGGCGGATGCCGCGGGCGAGGGCTTCGGTTCTGACGCCGGCGAGGAACTCGGCAAACGACGGGCGGGACGGCTCCGGCTGCGCTCCGACAAGGCTGAGGGCGAGAGCCAGAAACAGCACGGCGGAATTATAGGGCCTAGGGCTGGAGAAGTACAGAGAAGCCCTTCGTCCCCGGTGGTCCTTGACATCAGTCTTACAAGTGAGTAAGACTGAGCCGCATGACGGCCAGGCGCCCACGCGTCCTCACGCTCTCCGCCAAGGAATCGCTCATTCTCGAGCTGCTCGTCGAGCGCGAGGACCTGTACGGCCTGCAACTCGTCGCCGCGTCGAAACGCAAGCTGAAGCGGGGCACCGTCTACGTGACGCTCGGCCGGATGGAAGAGAAGGGCTACATCACGTCGCGTCTTGAAGACGCGCCTGCGGATGTCGGCGGCATGCCGCGCCGGCTCTATCAAGCGACGCCGCTCGGCCGACGCGTGCTGGCCACCTGGACGGCCGCCGCCACGCATCTCATGCCGGAGTTCGCGCGATGAAACGCCCCGGCGATCGCCTTCGCGCACTTGCGTGCCGCTGCTTCGACACGCGCACCATGCAGCGCGTTGTCGATCCGGCGATCGCCGATCTCCAACGCGAGCCGGTGTCGATCGCCGGCTACGCCGCGGTGCTGAAGGTGATGCTGATGTGCGGGTGGCAGGAGGTGACGATGTCACAACATGAATGGACGTCCGATGATCGACGGGCCTTGACCCGCGCACTGGCCGGCGCCGCCATCGTCACCGTGCTCGTCACGCTCGGCCTCGAAGCGCCATTCGTGCCGTATGCGTGGCATCCAGGCTCCGTGGACCAGAAGCTGCCGCTCTATCTCGCACCGCAGGGATTGCCGCTTGCCATCGCGATCGGCGTCACGCTCGGCATGCTGTTCGGGCTCGAGGGCCGTCAATTCTCTCGCCGCGTCCGCGCATGGCTGCTTGTGCTGGCGAGTGCCGCATCGATCGTCTCGTTCGTGGATCTTGCCTGGATTACTCCCGCCGGCCAGCAGGCCTTTCGCATGGCTGTGTTTGGTCACCCCGGCATGATGCGCGATGCGCCGGAGTTGACGCTCGGGGAGCTGTGGCAGTTCACGTCGCCTGACTTCGTGTTCAACTTCCACTCGCGCTTCGCCCTGGGCTGCGCGCCGCTCGTCCTCGCGGTGTTTGCCTTGACGATCGTGCGGTCGCAGCGGACGAGGCGATGGACCGTGGGCCTCACGGCAATGGCCGTGTTCGTCGGTTACTACATCGTGCTGTATGGCGGGCGAAGCCTGGCGCTCGATGGAAAAGTTCCGGCATACGCGGCGGCTTGGCTGCCAAACGTCACGCTCGTGCTCCTGTCGGCCGCAATGGCCGCGCTCAGTGCGCGCCGACGACGGGACCTAATGACGACAGGGCTGAACGCAAAGGCCTGAGCCCTTATGCGCCACGCGACGCCGATGACTGCGCGGTCTTGATTGCGCTGATGATCATGGCCCGCAGCTCCGAAGCTTCGTTCAGCTCCCATTTGATTTCGTCAGGTGTCACCACCTCCACTCGAGTAGCGATGCGCAGCCAGTACAGCGTCTCTCGGCTTTCTTTTCTGGAGACGCTCATTTTCGCAATGTAATCCGGCTTCGTCTGTCCTTCCTGCGCTTCTTCGGCGTTCGCTCCGATCGACGTACCGCACTTCATCAACTGCGATGCAAGATGACGGCCAATCGGGCCGCGCCTCCACAAGACATCGCAGAGTTTCAGGATCCGAACAGCGAACTCGAAAGCGCGCTCGCAGATGATCGATTGAGCCACGCTGAACGTGAACTCAAGAAACGCGCCAAACGGTGTGCTTCGAAAACCTCAAGTAACTCGCGCGTGCTCAGCGCCGGTTGGCAGGACTTGCTTCCTGGGGAGTGAGTTGGTGCCGCAGATTTCGCAATCGGCCAAGCCCTCAGCCTTACGCCTTCAGCCCTTGCCCAGTCCGCGATCATCGCCGCCCCGCGCCCGGCCGCTTCATGAGCAGCACGAGCGGGATCATCACCAGGAAGATGATGCCGAGCAACTGGAACAAGCCGACGAACGAGACCATCGCGGCCTGACGCTGGACCATCCCGAACATCGCCGCGTACGCGCGGCTGGTGGCGGTCGTCACGTCCGCGCCCGCCGCCATGAATGCGGCCCGCATCCGCAGGAACATCTGCTGCGCCCCTGAGTCGTACACGCTGACGTGCGCGCCGAGCGTGGCCGTGACCTTCTGCTGGTTGCGCGCGATCATCGTCCCCGTGACCGCGATGCCGATGCTGCCGCCGATGTTCCGCATCAGGTTGAACAGGCTCGTCGCGTTGCCCATCTTCTCGCGCGGAATCCGGTCCATCGTCACGGTCGTCAGGGGGACGAAGAGCAGGGACATGGCCGCGCCCTGAACGAGTTGCGGCCAGAAGATGTCCCAGTAGCCGGCCGAGAGGTTCAGCAGCGACAGCCAGAGCAGCGTGGCTCCGCCGATCGTCAGGCCGATCGTCAGCAGCTTGCGGGCGTCGAAGCGACCGGTCATGAGACCGGTCAGGGGCATCATGAAGAACGAGCCGACGCCGCGCGGCGCCATGGCGATGCCCGCCTCCAGCGACGAGTAGCCGAGCAGCGTCTGCAGCATGATCGGCAACAGCACCAGGCTCCCGTACAGCACAAAGCCGACGACCGTCATCAGAAACACGCCGACGGCGTAGCTGCGTTCCTTGAACACACGCAAATCGACCACCGGGTCGTCCGTCGTCAGCAGGTGCGCGATGAGCGCGGTGAGCGTCACCGCGCTGACGATCGCCAGCCCGGTGATCAGGTTCGACGAGAACCAGTCGGCTTCCTGTCCCTTGTCGAGCACGAACTGCAGCGTGCCGATGCCGACGGCCAGCATGCCGATGCCCCAGTAGTCGACCCGCCGCTTCTCCCGGCTCAAGTACGCGGGATCGAAAATGTAGAGCTTCGTCATCACGAGCGCCGCGACACCGACGGGAATGTTGATGTAGAAGACCCAGCGCCAGCTGTAGCTGTCGGTCAGCCAGCCGCCGAGCACCGGCCCGAGAATCGGCGCGACGACGACGCCGAGGCCCCAGAAGCCCATCGCCTTCCCGCGGTCCTCCGGCGGGAACGCCTCGAGCAGCACCGCCTGCGACAGCGGCACAAGCGCGCCGCCCGTGGCGCCCTGGACGATGCGGAAGAAGATGAGCGAGCCAAGCGTCGGTGCCAGGCCGCACAGGAATGACGCGGCCGTGAAGCCGACGACCGACAGCATCAGCAGGTTCTTGCGTCCGAACACGCTCGCCAGCCAGCCGGTCATCGGCAGGATGATCGCGTTGGCGACGAGATAGGAGGTCAGGGCCCACGTCGCTTCGTCGATGGTCGCCGAGAGACTTCCCGCGATGTGGGGCAGCGACACGTTGACGACCGTGGTGTCGAGCACCTCCATGAACGTCGCTAACATCACGGAGACCGCGATGATCCACGGGTTGATGTGCTTGTGCTCGGACATCCGCTCGGTCCGCTATTTCGTGTAAACCGTGGGCTCGGCGGAGAGCCCAGGCCGCAGCAAATGCTCCGGGTCTTGACCCGGGTCGAGCACGATTTTTACCGGGACGCGCTGAACGACCTTGACGTAGTTGCCTGTCGCGTTTTCCGGCGGCAGGAGCGCGAAGCGCGCGCCGGTGGCGGCACTGATGCTGTCGACCTTGCCGGTGAATTCCCTGCCGCCGACGGCATCGACCTTCACCGTCACGCGCTGGCCCGGCCGCATGTGCTGGAGCTGCGTCTCCTTGAAATTCGCCGTCACCCACACCTCGTCGAGCGGGATGATGGCCATCAGCGGCTGGCCCTGCTGAACAATCTGCCCCGCTTCGACGGTCTTGCGGCTCACGAGACCCTTGAGCGGCGCCTTCACGGTCGCGTGCTGGAGATTCAGCTCGGCCTGCGCGAGCTGCGCGCGCATCTGCCGCGCGTGCGCGGCGGCCGCGGCCGCGCGGGCCTCGATGACCGAGATCTGCTGCGGCGCGGTCTGCGCATTGCGGAGCGCGGTCTGCGCCTGCTGCTCGGCGACCTGCGCCTGCACCAGCCGGCTCTGCGCGACCCGGACGCCGGCGTCGGCCTCCGCGACGCCGCCGTTTGCGGCATCAACGGCCGCGCGCTGCGCGTCGGCGGCCGCCACGGCCGTGTCGTACTGCTGCTGTGAGACTTCGTCTTTCGCGAGCAGGCCCTTCAACCGCTCGACATCCCGCACGGCGCGGGTCGCGTTCGCCTGCGCCTGCCGCACGCCGGATCGTGCGGCATCGAGCCGCGCCTGCGCCGCCTCGATGCCCCTCTCGGCCCCTTCGACCCCGGCTCGCGCCTGGCTGACGGCGCCGGTGGCCGTCGTCACGTTGCTCGTGGCGCTTGTCGACGTGACAGACACGTTGCTTTGCGCGGCCTTGGCCGACGCTTCCGCGTCCGCGAGGTCCGCGTTCACGCGGTCGACGGCGATTTGATAGTCGCGCGGATCGATCTGGACGAGCGTCGCGCCCGCGTCGACCGTCTGGTTGTCCTTCACGTGCACGCCGGTAATCGTGCCGCCCACGCGGGCGGAAATCTGCACGACGTGCGCGTCGGTCTGGGCGTCGTCGGTCGACTCGCGGCCCGCGGTGACCCAGAGCCAGACACCGACGGCGGCGGCGATGACCACCGCAACGGGAATGAGAAGGCGAAGCCGGGACATCAGCGGGGACCTCCGAGATAGCGTCGAACCGCCTGTTCGGCGTCGCCGAGATCGCGCGCCAGGACGGCTTTTCCAACGTTATTTAAGTAGAGCGCGTTGATGTATTGCTCGTTCGCGCGGCTGACGGCTTCCTGGGCCTGCACGACCTCGATGTTGCTGGTGACGCCGGCGGCGAAGCGATCGCGCGCCTGCGTCAGCGCGGTGTCGGCCACCTCGCGCGCGCGTGTCGCGACCTGCAGCTGCTCCCCGCTCGACTGCAGATCCATGAACGCCGTCTTCACATCGTAATAGATCGCCGCGCGCAGGTCGCCGGCTTCGGCGCGGCGGCTCTTCAGGTCCACGTCGGCTTCGATCACTTTCCCTCGCGTCCGCCCGCCCTGGAAGATCGGGATGTTCACGGCGCCCACGACGGCGAACGTGACGTGCGAGTTGCCCGGCGCCACCAGCTCGCCGTAATCGGCGTTCACGACCAGCGAGGGCAGGTTGTCGCCGATCGCGGCGGCGCGCATCGCCTCGGCGGCCTTCACGCGCTCGAGCGCGGCCTGATAGTCGGGACGCGATTTGTACGCGCGATCCAGCGCCTCGGTGAACGAGATGTCGGGCACCGGCACCGACGGCAGCTCGCTCTGGAGCGTCAGCTCCTGGCCGGGCGGCAGGCCGATGATCCGCCCGAGCTGCAGCTTGGCCTTTTCGAAGTCGTTCGAGGTGGCCGTGACGCGCTGCTTCTCGGTGCTGAGCTGCACTTCGGCGCGCAGGACGTCGATGCCGGCCACGAGGCCGTTCTGCTTGAGCGTGGTCGCCTGGTTGTAGAGCGCCTGCGCCGACTGCATCTGGGCGCGCGCGGCGCCGGCGCGCGCGGCCGCGGCCAGCGCCTGCAGGTACGCGTTCGCGGACACGAGCACGACGAGCTCGCGCGCGCTCTGATACGAATGGCCGGCCGCCGCGACGTTGTGCCGCTCGGCGCGCAGATCGTTGAGCGCGCGCAGGTCGACGATCGGCTGCGTCACGAAGACGCGCGCGTCGAACAGGTTGAACGGGCCGACGATCGGCGGGATCCCTTCAGGCAGGGGAAACCCATAGGCCGCCAGGTCCAGCATCTGCCGCGTTTCGGCGAGGCGGCCGTTGACGGTGGGCAACAGGCCGCCCAGCGCCTTCCAGCGCGCGCCTTCCGCGCGTCCGCGCGCGTTGTCGGACAGCAGGATGCCGAGGTTGTGCTCGAGGGCGCGGTTGATGGCGTCGAGAATCGTCAGGGGCAGCGGCTCAGCCGTCGCCTGTCCCGTCGGCACGCTGCCGAGAAACATCGGCGCGGGCTGGCGGGCAGGCGCGGCCGGTGCGGATTGCGCCAGCGCCGGCGTCCCTCCGCTTGCCACCGTGAACACACAGACCGAAAGCCAGAGCGCACGTCTCACGGAACACCCTCCTGACAACTCCAAGCCCATCAGCGTACCATCGAATTTCATCAAACTTCGAGGGTGGATGTCGCGTCTAAGCGAGCTGATGGCAGCACGACGTATCTTCAGGACTGTTGCTGTGGCGGCGATGCTCGGCGTCGCGCTGCCAGCCGCGGCACAGACGTCGACTCGAGGAGAGACCTACGCCATCACTCGCGCCAAAGGACCCATCGTCATCGACGGGAACTTGTCGGATGAGGGCTGGCGCGACGCCCTCCGCATCGAGCGGTGGTACGAAATCAATCCCGGCGACAACATCGAACCGAAACTCAAGAACGTCGGTTACCTGACCTACGACGACAAGTTCCTTTATGCCGGCTTCGAGTTCGCGGATCCGGACCCGAAACGCATCATCGCGCCGTACGGCGACCACGACGCCATCCGGGGCAACGAAGATTTCGGCGGGCTCTTTCTCGACACGAGAAACGACGGCCACACGGCGTACGAGTTCCAGGTCACGGCGCACAACGTCCAGTTCGATGCCGTGATGGACGACAACGGAGGCGGCGAGAACCTGGCGCCTGATTTTTTCTGGCAGTCGGCGACGCGCATCGATGACCATGGCTGGGCGCTCGAGATCCGCATTCCGTTTTCCTCGCTGCGCTACCGGAAGATGGATCCGCAGGAGTGGGGCGTCATGCTGTGGCGAAACTACGCTCGCGACTTCCGGTATCAGTTCGTGTCGGTGAAGCACCCGCGCGGCGGCCAGTGCTTTGTCTGCCGCGAGAACTCGCTGGAGGGGCTGAGGAACCTTCCTTCCGGCGGGCATCTTGTCGCGGCGCCGTACCTGACCGCGAACCAGGTCGCGCGTCCGTCAGGAAACCTCGGCACGCCGCTCGTCAACGATCCGTTCGATCACAAGATCGGGATCGACCTGAAGTACACGCCGAACGCGGACAACACGCTCGACGGCACCATCAGGCCAGACTTCTCGCAGATCGAGTCGGACACGGCGCAGATTGCCACCAATGAGCGGTTCGCGTTGTTCTTTCCTGAAAAGCGGCCGTTCTTTCTCGAAGGCGTCGAGCTGCTGTCGACGCCGATTCAGGCGGTATACACGCGAACCATCACCGCTCCTGACTGGGGCGGGCGCGCGACGGGCAAGCTTGGCGGCGTCAATTACACGGCGCTCGTCGCGGACGACACCGGCGGCGGCAGCGTCGTCGTTCCGGGCCCGAACGCCTCGTCGTTTGCCGACCAGGATTTCCATTCGACGGTGTTCATCGGCCGCGCGAAGAAGGACTTTGGCCGCTCGTTTGTGGGCGCCCTCATGACCGATCGTGAGAGCGGTACCGCCGGACACAACCGCGTCATGGGTCCCGACTTTCAGACGCGCTTTCATGGCACAGAGACGATTGCCGGCCAGTGGCTGGTCAGCGATACGACCACGCCGAATCGACCCGATGTGAATCGATCGTGGACTGGCGCCTCGCTTCGATCCGGCGCGGGGCAGCTCAGCTGGAACCACAACACCGCGCATTACGACGCCAGCGCGACGTACAAGGACTACGGAGCGGATTTCCGCGCGGACAACGGGTTCGTGCCGCAGGTCGGCTATCGCGAGCAGTACGGCGAAACGGGATGGACGTTCAGGCCGACAGGATTCCTGAGCCGGGTCCGAACGTCTGTGATGCTCGATCGCCAGGTGGAGCGCGATACTGGCGCGACGATCTTCAACACCGTCGATCTGGTGGCGGGCATGGACACGAAGTTCAATGGGTTCATGCAGTTTCGCTACCAGCGATCCAACGTCAGAGCCGCCGATCAGGTGTTCCCGAGGCAGCAGTTCGCGTACTACGCGCAGGTCAGTCCCTCGCGGCGGATCCAGCAGATCGCCGCGGATGGCTTCCTTGGACAGGAAGTGGACTTCGCAAATGTTCGTTCCGGTCGTGGCGGCACCGTGAACCTCAGAGCGACCATCAACGCGTCCGATCATCTCGTCTTCGATGTGATCGGCAACACGACCTGGCTGCACGTCGACGACAGCGCCGGCCTCAGCCGGCCGTTGTTCACCGCGCGCGTCGAGCGGCTGCGCGCCAACTACACCTTCACCGCGCGCAGCTTCCTCAGGTTGATCGGGCAGTACGTCTCGACCGATCGCGACCCGGCGTTGTTCGTCGACCCCTCGCCGGCCTACGACGGCTTCTTCAGCGGCTCGGTGCTTTTTGCGTACAAGATCAACTGGCAGTCGGTGATGTTCTTCGGGTACGGCGACGACCGGACGCTCGACGAGCAGCGCCGGCTCCAGAAATTCGACCGCCAGGTCTTCGTCAAGCTGTCCTACGCCTTCCAGCGATGACAAAGGGCTGAAGGAAAAGGGAAAACGCGGGCTGGGGTCTGGTCAAGGCCGTCGTCTCGAACCTCTTCTGTTTGTCATGTTCCGGTCCCGACCGCGCAAGGCGGACGGCCGTCTAATCGGGTGAGACGTTTCATTGAAAGGACTCTCACCTATGGACACCCGACGTTTTCGCATTCGTGCCGGACTCGCTGCGGCGGCCGCTGTTGTGCTTATCAGCGGCGCGGCGTGGCGCGGTCTGGCGGCCACCAGCCAGCCCTCAGCCCTCAGCCCTCAGCCCTCGGCGAGCCCTCAGCCCTCGCAAACGGCCAACCGCGTGTCGCCGTCCGCCGGTTCGCGCGACTCGTACGCCGACATCGTCAAGGCGGTCGCGCCCGCCGTCGTGACGATTCGTGTCGAAGGCAAGGCCGCAGTGGCGCAGACGCAGTCCGACGGCGACGACTTCTTCCGGCGCTTCTTCGGCGACGACGACCAGCCCGGGCGCCGGCAGCGCGGCATTCCCAACGTCCCGCGCAGCTTCCGGCAGCGGGGCCTTGGCTCTGGCGTGGTCGTCACGAACGACGGCTACATCCTGACCAACAACCATGTCGTCGACGGCGCGGACAAGATCCACGTCGACCTGACCGACGGACGCTCGCTCGACGCGAAGGTCATCGGCACCGACAAGCCAAGCGACCTTGCGCTCGTGAAAGTGACCGCGACGAATCTCTCGACCGCGCCGCTCGGCAATTCGGACAGCGCGCAGGTGGGTGACGTCGTGCTCGCGATCGGCAACCCGCTCGGCGTTGGCCAGACGGTGACGATGGGCATCGTCAGCGCGAAGGGCCGGTCGACAGGTTCGGGCGATGGCGAGCGCAACTACCAGGACTTCCTGCAGACCGACGCGCCGATCAACCACGGCAACTCGGGTGGCGCCCTGGTGAACACGAAGGGCGAAGTGATCGGCATCAACGCCGAGATGCTGTCGCCGGTCGACGCGAACATCGGCATCGGCTTCGCGATTCCATCGAACATGGCGCGCCGCGTGATGGACGATCTGCGGAAAGACGGCCGCGTCCGCCGCGCGCAGCTTGGTGTGCTGGTGCAGCCCGTGACGTCGGATCTTGCGGACGGCCTCGGGCTCAAACGCGTCGGCGGAGCCGTCATCAGCAACATCACGCCCGACAGCGCCGCCGATCGCGCGGGGCTGAAGCGCGGCGACGTGATCCAGTCGTTCAACGGCCAGCCGGTGAACGACGTCAACAGCCTCCGCAACCACGTGGCTGATGCGCAGCCGGGATCGAACGCGAGCGTCGTCATCGTTCGGGACGGCGCGGAGAAGACGATCTCGGTGAAGCTGGACGAAGCCGATGTCAGCAGGCGGTCGGCGCGCGGCGCCGAGCCGGCGAGCACGGACAAGGCGGCGCTGGGCATCGGCGTCGAGCGCGGGCCCAAAGGGCTGGTCATCACACAGGTGAATCCTGACAGCCGCGCCGCCGATGCGGGCCTGCAGCAAGGCGACGTCATTCAGGAAGTGAATCGTCAGCCTGTGGGATCTGTCGAGGATCTTCGGGCGGCCGTGCGTAAGACCACGGATCGTCCGGTGCTGCTGCTCGTCGAGCGCGAGGGCCGCAGTCTCTTCGTGACCGTTCGTCCCGCCAACTCGTAACGACCTATGTGCGGCGGGGCTTTCAGCCCCGCCGCTGGGGCGGCCCTGAAAGGGCCGCCCTACCATACACTGCCCACATGGCAGCGGCAGCGGCGACTACCTGTGCGATTGCCGGCTGCGGTCCGGCGGGCGCCGTTCTCGGTTTTCTCCTCGCCCGCGCCGGCATCGACGTCGTCGTCCTCGAAAAGCACGGCGACTTCCTGCGCGATTTTCGTGGCGACACGATTCATCCCTCGACGCTTGAACTGCTCGACGAGCTCGGTCTCGCCGACGAGTTCCTGACATTGCCTCACAGCAAGGTGTCGTCGCTCCGGATGCAGACCACCGCCGGACAGGCCCTGTCGATTTCCCTCGAGCGGTTGCCGTCGAAGTTTCCCTACATCGCGTTCATGCCGCAGTGGGACTTTCTCGAGTTCATGACGCGGCAGGCGAGCCGGTTTCCGTCATTCACGCTGCTGAGGAATGCCGACGTGACCGGTCTTGTCGAACAGGACGGCGCCATCCGCGGTCTTCGCTATCGAGATACGGCCGGCGAACACGAGTTGGCGGCCGTGCTGACCATTGGCGCGGACGGCCGCGGCTCGGTGACGAGGGACGCCGCACACCTGCCGCGACGTGAGACCTCGCCGCCGATCGACGTCTTCTGGTTCAGGTTGCCGCGGCGCGGCGACGAGGTGGAGGCCGTGTTCGGGCGCCTCGGTCCCGGCCTGCTGCTCGTGATGCTCGATCGCAACGACTACTGGCAGGTCGCCTTTGTGATCCCCAAGGGCAAAGGCGAGGAGATTCGAGCGCGCGGGCTCGACGCGTTCAAGCAGGACATCGTCCGGGTCGCGCCGGAGCTGGCGGATCGCGTGGACGCAATCCGAAGCTGGGACGAGGTGAAGCTGCTGACCGTGCGGGTCGATCGGCTGACGCGCTGGCACAGGCCGGGATATCTCGCGATCGGCGACGCCGCGCACGCGATGTCGCCGGTCGGCGGCCTTGGCATCAACGTGGCGATTCAGGATGCCGTGGTCGCGGCCAACGTGCTGTGGCGGCCGCTCGCGGACGGCCGTGTGGACGACTCCGATCTTGCAGGCGTGCAGCGCCGCCGCGAGCGCGCCGTCCGGCTGCTGCAGACCTTTCAGGGGCTCGTGCAGTCGCGGTTCCTGAAGCCCGCGCTCGAGTCGCGGCAGACGCCGTCGATTCCGTGGATTGTCAGGCTGGTGCTGCGGACGCCGATCCTGCGCGACATCCCGCCCCGGATGATTGCGCTCGGCATAGACCGGCCGCACATCGAAAGCCCCGCGCGCGATCGGCGATAATCCTCGGCCATGACGGTCAACGAACTCACTACGTGGCTCGACTACCACTACTGGGCGCACGATCTGATCTTCGACGCGGTCGCGACGCTTACGCCCGAGCAGTTCACGCGTCCTATTGAGAGCAGCTTCAAGTCTGTGCGCGACACCGTCGCGCACATCTACTTCGCCGATTGGGTCTGGTACATGCGCTGGACCAATCAGCTGCCGGCAACACCGCCCGCGAACGACTCGTGGCCCGACCTCGCGTCATTGCGGCTGGCCTCGAAAGAGCTCGAAGGCAAGGTCCGCGCGTTCGTCCAGAGCCTCGGCGAAGAGGGCGTGTCGCGCGTGTGCGAGTACAAGACGCTCACGGGCGCCGTCGACAAAGCGCCGTTCTGGGAGATGCTCGTGCACGTGGTCAACCACGGCAGCTATCACCGCGGGCAGGTGACGACGCTGCTCCGGCAGCTCGGCGCCGCGCCGCCAAAGCAGGTGGACATGATCGCGTTCTTCAGAACACGCAGGTGATCAGGTCCGCCTGAAGGCGGACACTACGTACGCGTCGTTATTTCCTGGCCGACGGCGTGAGCGTCGTTTCTTTTCGATCCCTGCCCCGCATGTAGACGACCTTCGCGGGCTGGCCGATCTTGAGCACGTCGAGCGCGTAGGTGTAGTCGTAGATGTTGGCGATCGTCTGACCGGCGATCTCGATGATCACGTCGCCTTTCTGCAGTCCCGCCATTTCAGCGGGTCCGCCGGCGACGACGCCGCCGAGCAGCAATCCCTTGGCCTCGGTCGCGTAGTCGGGCACGGTGCCGGTGAACACGCGCACGCCGGCGCGGCTGGCGCCGCCCTGCGTCTGCGGCTCGACTTTCGCGAACACCAGCGGCTCGGGCGTGTCCTGCAGGCGCCGGACAATTGTCGCGGCGAAGCCGACGATGCGATCGAGATCGTCGTAGTCGATCTTGTCGGCGGTGTCTGAAGGCTTGTGGTAGTCGGCGTGTGCGCCCGTGAAGAAGTTCAGGCTCGGCACGCTGGCCGTGTTGAAGTTCGCGAGGTCGGTGGGCAGATATGGATCGGGCTGCAGGCTGAGGTTGAACCCGGCTTTCACGTTCGCCTGCTCAATGAGCTTGTCCCACGACTTGCTGGTGCCGCTGGCCTGCACGCTCAGCTTGTTGTCCTGCATGCGGCCGACCATGTCGAAATTGAGATAGGCGGCGACGTCGGCGACCTTGACCGGCGGCGCCGCGAGAAACGCGGCGGATCCGAGGAGCCCGAGCTCTTCTCCCGACCAGAACGCCAGCAGTACGTGTCTCGGCCGGGGCTGCTTCGCGAGGATGCCGGCCAGCGCGAGCACCGCGGCGTCGCCCGACGCGTTGTCGTCGGCGCCGCCATGGATCCGGCCCGCTTCGTCCTGTGACGCCAGCGACGATCCGTTTTCGCCGTGGCCCAGGTGATCGTAATGCGCGCCGAGCGCGAGCCACGGCTTCTCGGAGATCGGACGTCCTGTCGCCGGCAGGTAGCCCGCGATGTTGTAGGCGGTATGCCGCTCGCGCTCCACTTTCGCGCGCACGGTCACCGTCGTCGGAATGTCGAACCCCGCGACATGCGGATTGCCGGAGTCGAGCGACTGCTGGACGTCGACGAGCGGCTTGCCCGCGGCGGCGAAGATGGCGTCGCCGGCGGCACGGTCGATGCTCGCCGCGACGATGCCGGAGCCGGCGAGCGCCGTGTCGAACGTCATCGGCACGAGCTCGCCCGCGTTCGGCGATCGCGGACCGGTGACCACGAGCATCGCCTTGGCGCCGTGCTGGCGCGCGGCCATCGCCTTGTATCGGAGATCCGAATAGCGCGCGAGTATGCCGCGGGTCTTCTGGTCCGCGTCCTCGGGGAAATACCGCAGGACCACGACGATCTTGTCTTTCACGTCGAGGGTCGCGTAGCTGTCGTACCCGAAGTCCTGGCTCTCGGGGACGACGAGCCCGTAGCCGGCGAAGACGACCGATCCCGTGACGTCGCCGCTGTCTGAAAACGACAGCGCGCGCGCCTTGCCCGATCCGGTCTGCAAGGTCAGCGTCGTGCCCGCGTCGCGGGCCCCGGCGGTGAACTCGAACGGCAGCGCGAAATCGCGCTGGCCGGGGAGTGGCTTCGCGCCGATGCGCTTCAATTCAGCCACGAGGAATTCTCTGGCCAGCCGTTCGCCCTCCGTGCCCGTCTGGCGGCCGGCGAAACGCTCGGAGGCCAGCGTCGTCACCAGTCGCCGCAGCGAGACGACGTCCGCACGGGCGGAGGCAGCGGACGCGGACGTGAGGGCGAGGACGAGCGCGAGCGATCGGCGTGTCATGGTTTCTTCGCAGCTTTCTTCAGCGGCGCGTTCGCGAGCGTCTCGAGGGCCTTCTCATGGTTCCACTGCGCGAGGAACAGCTGGCCGGCCGACCCGCCGCCGCGCGTGGACGTCCAGGCGAGCTGTCTGCCGTCGGGCGACGGCACCGGCAGGCCGTCGAAGCCGTCGGAGTACGTGACGCGCACAGGTTCTTTCGTGCCCGCGGCATCGACCATGAAGAGCTCGAAGTTGTCGAAGCCGAGCTTGTTCGACGCGAAGATGAAGTAGCGGCCCGACGGATGTTCGTAGGGCGCCCAGCTCATCGAGCCGAAATCAGTGATTTGCTTCTGGTCGCTGCCGTCCGGCTTCATCGTCCAGACGTCCGCGAGGACGCCCGTGACGTCGAAGCGGCGCCAGACGATGCGCGAGCCGTCGTGGGTGAAGAAGGGCCCGCCGTCGTAGCCCGCCACGTTCGTGAGGCGGCGCTGACCCGAGCCGTCGGCCCGCATGATGTAGATCTCGGCAAAGTAGCTCGGGTCGGTGTCGAGCTGTTTCTTTTCGGCGTCCGACAGCGGCCGGTTGTAGGCGTCGCGCATCGAGGTGAACGCGATCCACTGGCCGTCAGGCGAGTAGCTGCCTTCGGCGTCGTAGCCGCGCGCGGCCGTCAGCTGTTTCAGCCGGCCTGTCTTCTCGCTGTACGCGTAGATGTCCATCTCCGGGTCATAGTCCCAGGAGTACCGGCGCTCCTTGCCGGATGCGCGAAACGCGTTTTCCTCGTCCTGCAGCTGTCTGGATTTCGCGTCGCCGTGCGTGGAGGCGAACTCGATTTCGTCGGACCGCGGCCTGAAGAACGCGCACGTCGTCTTGCCGATCCCCGGCGAGATGCGTTTGGACTCGCCGGTCGTCAGATCGAGTGTGTAGATTTGATAGAAGGGATTCCCCGGTTCACGCTCGCTTTGGAAGACGAGCCGCTTGCCGTCCGGCGACCAGTAGCCTTCGCCGGCGCGCCTGCCTTCGACCGTCAGCCGGCGGACGCGCGAGAGAAAGTCGCGCTCGTGGTTGTCGTCTGCGGCCAGCGTGGGAACAAGCAAGAACGACAGAAGCAACCAAGCGAACCTCATAAGGCCTTAAATTATGGGCCATTCCGCATGTCTCATATTCTGGCGCTCGCATCATTGACCATAAAGGTCTTAATAGGACAATAAGTGACAAAGTGTCCGTGTGTAGACATCAATTGTCAAAACGGAACACATCTACATAACATCATTGAAATCAGATATATACGTGGCAACACACTGTGGAAATAGGCGTGGGCAGTGGTCGTTTATGGAACGTTGGAGTAAAGTATCGACATGGAGACATCCTTATAAGCTACTGATGTAGAAGCACTTACTCGTTCTGCACGAGTTGGCCATGCCCTTGCTCTTGTGCAGGGCAACATGACTTCCCCTCACACTCGAGACAGACAGAAGGCCATCTGGGGTTCGCGCCTGCAGCGTCGCAAGGCCACCTGGGGCTTCCGCGTGTCGGCCGTCGCGCTGTCCGTCGCGTGCGCGCTGGCGCTCGCGACCGACGCGTCGGCCGCCGGACGCGGACGGCGATTCCCGAAGATGGACCGCGACCTCGAAGCGCGGGCCGTCACCGGCAATGCGACGCGCAAGAGCACGGTGATCGTCACGCTGACTCCGGGGACGGACGTCCCGGACGCGCTGCGGAAGTATTCGCGGTACGGACGCCTCAACGGGATCAGCGGCCACGTGCTCGACATTCCCGACAGCGAGCTGAAGAACGTCGCGAACCTCTCGCAGACGGTTCACGTGCACCCGGATGCGGTCGTGCACGGCCTCGATTTCAGAACTGACGTCACTTCGGGCGCATTCTTCGTCGGACACAACATCGGCCTGACGGGCGCGGGCATCACCATCGCGGTGCTCGATTCGGGCATCGCCACACAGCACGACGACCTGCCGGTGTCCTCGGTGGTCTACTTCAAGGACTTCGTCAACAACAAGGCGGCGCGCTACGACGACTTCGGTCACGGCACGCATGTGGCCGGGATCATCGCCGGCAGGGGCAAAGACTCGGCCGGCGAAATGTCCGGCACCGCGCCCGGCGCGAAACTCGTCGTGCTGAAAGTCCTCGACCAGGACGGCAACGGCACCGTGGCGAACGTCATCGCGGCGCTCGACTGGCTCGCAGACTACGGGCCGTCACTGGGCGTCCGCGTCGTCAACATGTCCTTCGGCGCGAAGCCGACGGAGCAACCCGAAAACGACCCGCTCGCCCTCGCCGCCAAGGCGTTGGTCGATCGCGGCGTTGTCGTCGTGGTCGCCGCCGGCAATAACGGCCAGTACGACGGCAAGAAAGTCTGGGGCGGCATTCCGTCGCCGGCGGACGCGCCGTGGGTGCTGACCGTTGGCGCGTCGTCCACGCTCGGCACCGTGACACGGAAAGACGACAAGATGGCCAGCTTCAGCTCGCGCGGGCCAGCGGTGGGGCGCATCGCGAAGCCGGATCTCGTCGCTTCGGGCGTTGGCACGGTGTCGACGATTTCATCTGAAGGTTCGAAGTACAAAGAAAACGACAAGTACCTCGTCAAGGCGCCGTGCCGCGTCATCGGCCTGTGCCCGACGACGCTGTTCACGCCGTACGCCTCGATGTCGGGCACGAGCATGTCGGCTCCGGTCGTCTCGGGCACGGTCGCGCTGATGCTGCAGGCGAACCCGAACCTGACGCCGAATCTCGTGAAGGCCATCCTGCAGTACACGGCGGAGCTGCACAGCGGCTACAACGCGCTCGAGCAGGGCGCGGGCTTCCTGAACGCGTTCGGTGCGGTCCGCCTCGCGAAGTTCTACGCGAGCGGGCTGCCGGCAACGCGGGCGCCGTTCTCGCCGGCTTGGAGCCGCCACATCTTCTGGGGCACTCACCGCCTGACGGGCGGCGTCATGCGGCCCGCGGCCAATGCCTGGAAGAGGGGCGTGCAGTGGGGCTCGCTCAAGGCAGCCGACGACGGCGACAACATCGTCTGGGGCACCGACGACAGCGACGATAACATCGTCTGGGGCACGGACTGCGGCGGCGCCGACTGCGGCGACAACATCGTGTGGGGCACGGAGTTCGGCGACGACAACATCGTCTGGGGCACGGACTGCGGCGGCGCAGACTGCAGCGACAACATCGTGTGGGGCACCGACGACGACGACAACATCGTCTGGGGCACCGACGGTGACGACAACGTCATCTGGGGCACGAGCGACGACGACAACGTCGTGTGGGGCACCGACGACGACGACAACATCGTGTGGGGCACGAGCGACGACGACAACATCGTCTGGGGCACCGACGCCGCCGACGACAACGTCGTGTGGGGCACGAACTTCACGCTGCCTGCGCTGACGATCAAACTACCGAAGGAGCCCGGCTACGGCTGGTTCCTGAACTTCACGAACGACCAGCAGTGGGTTCTGGCGGAATTCGGCGACGTCCTCAGCATTCCGCGCGGCAACAGGAACAGGAAGCGGTAAGGGCCATGGAAAAAATGCCTTACCGCCCCGAACTCGACCTGCAGCCGGTCACGGAACCCGTGACGGCGACCAGGACAGAGACGACGCAAGTCGTCAGCACGGACTGGCGCGACGCGCTTCCGGTGCTTGTGGGCCGGAACGTGGCGCTGCGCGAGATGCGGACCTCAGACGCGCCGTCGCTCTTCGCCTTGCTGACAGAAGAAGAAGTGGCGCGGTTCATTTCGCCGCCGCCCAGCTCGGTTGAGGGCTTCGAACGATTCATCCAGTGGGCGGCGCGTCAGCGAGCAGTTGGTTCGTATGTCTGCTTCGCCGTGACGCTGGCGGAATCGGACACGGCAATCGGGATATTCCAGATTCGTTCAACCGAACCCGACTTCGGCACCGCCGAGTGGGGCTTCGCCCTCGGCTCGCCGTTCTGGGGCACGGGCGTCTTCCAGGCATGCGCCGAGCTCGTGCTCGAGTTCGCCTTCGAAACCGTCGGCGTGCACCGCCTCGAGGCGCGCGCGGCGCTTCGCAACGCGCGCGGCAACGGCGCGCTGCGGAAGATCGGCGCGAAGCAGGAAGGCATCCTGCGGAAGTCGTTTCAGCGCAACGGCGAGTATCTCGATCAGGCGCTGTGGACGGTGCTCGACGAAGACTGGCGCGCCAAGGTGATCTGGGGCGGCGGCAAGATGATCCTGCACTAAGCCGGTTTCTTCCACCCCGCGGCTTCGCGATTGCCGCGCTTCCTGTCCGCCCAGTCCAGCGCTTCCTCTCCGGTTTCAAACACGCGCGTCACGACCGCTTCGTCGTCATGGGCGAGGGTGATCTCGATGCCGTACGGCACGAGCTTCACGTCGCACGCAATCTGACGCCCCTCGCGCTCAAGTGACCACAGACGTGTCGGCTGGTCTTCCATCAGCGCGGCGGGTCGGAGCCAGTCATCACAAACGCCTGGAGGTTGTACGTGATACTCGAGAACGTGATCTTGCCGCCGCGAATCTCGAGCAGCTCGCGGTGGCGTATGGTCGTCGATTCACCGGTCGCTTTGAGCACGCCGAGCGCGCCCATATTCCAGTCGCTCTGATGCGTTCCCGTCGCCGACAGGTCGACTTCGACGATCGTGTCGCCGCGCTGCTCTACATGGAGGATCTGAATCTGAATATCGGGGAAAATGGCGATCGTCGCCCGCGACGATTCGAGGTAGCCTTCGGGCCCGCGTAGCTGGGCGCCGTCGGGGCGATGCTGGATCACGGCGTCGACCGTGAATAGATCCGCCGCGTCGGCGAAGCGGCGCTCGTTGAAATAGCGGTAGTACTCGCGAATCAGCAGGTGAGCGTCGGTCATCGGCGGCGGCGCCCCCACAGGAAGAAGACGACCACGCCGGAAAGGATGAGAATGATCGCGCGGTGCAGCCACGTGGACGTCTCGTCGACCGCCGCTGCCGGCGACGGAAGCGGCGCGCCGTCGTAGCGGATGATCGGGTTGACGTACATCACCATGTTCGGTGTCCGGATGACGGTTCTGATGTAGGTGTCGGTCGCCGCGAACGTATACGTCGCCTCCATCACCTGGTTCGCCGTCCCGCGGACCGCGCCGTCCTGCCCGACAAACAGGTACGTCGCCGGCACGCCCGTCGACGCAATGGTCATCGTGGCGTCCTTGACGTCGACGCTCTTGAGCGCCGCGTCGGCGTTGTTGCCCGCGAGCGACACGGCGTACGAGCGCCCCTGCCGCAGGGCGTCGATGACGTCGGCCGCCGACGCCGTCGGCGCATCGATCATGTTCCACGCGATGAACGTCCGCCGCAGGTTCGTCACGTCGTGCGCGTCGTCGTTGGCGACCGCCCAGACGATGTGCCCCGCCGAGAGCGCGAAGTCCCAGAGGTCTTCCACCGGAAAGGGCCCGTTGACGATCTCCATCAGCTGGTAGCCCGTCAGATTGCGCATGTCCTCGTCGACGTACCCGGTATTGGGATGGTTGAGCGACACAAGCTCGGCCTCGGCGCCGACGCGATCGATGATGAACTGCTTCTGATCGAGCGTCTGCCAGAACGGGAAGTCGAGCCAGACGACGCGGCGGGCGCCGATCGCGAGCTGGTGGGCCTTGGGAATGTTGTAGCCGTGCTCGTAGAGCGGAATCGTGTTGACGCCGTGGAACGCCGCGATCGACCCGTAGTTCGACACACCGGCGACCGCGTAGCCGCGCTGCGTGTACGCGTGCACGACCTCTTCGTCCGTCTGCTTGCCGTTGGTCACGCCGCCCCAGGCATGGCCGTGCGCATGCAGATTGGCCTTCTGCCACGCGCCCGTCAGATGCGCGTACGGGTTCCACAGCTTCGGCCCCGCGAACGGCTGCGGCGCCGGAAACCGGTAAACTGGCGCAAGCAGGGATGGAATCGCGATGAAGATCAGAAGCAGGATCGCGACAACGCGTCGAAGGATCAGCACCCGCCGGGCATTTTAGCAGATGGACTGGACCGTGTCGGAACAGGAGGCCGGCGTACGCCTCGATAAGTTTCTCGCGGCCGGCGACCGCCTCGGCTCGCGGCGCCGCGCGTCGGTCGCGCTCGATCGCGGCAAGGTGTTCGTCAACGACGTCGAGGCCGCGCCCGAGGCGGGCGCGACGAAGCTCGGGACGGGCGATCGCATTCGCGTGTGGATGGATCGGCCCGGCAGCGCGCGCAGCCGGGGCCCGGCGCGCTCGGGCGACCTGCATATCCTGCATGAAGACGAGGCGATCATCGTCGTCGACAAGCCGGCGGGCCTGCTCGCCGTGCCGCTCGAGCGGAAGGAGGACGCCGACTCGGTGTTCGACCAGCTCGTCATTCATATGCGGCCGCAGGGCAAGCGCAAGCCGCTCGTCGTGCATCGCATCGATCGCGACACGTCGGGCCTGGTCGTGTTCGCGAAGGCCCCGGCCCCCCAGCGCGCGCTTCGCGAGCAGTTCAAGCGTCACGAGGTCGAGCGCGTCTATCGAGCCGTCGTGTACGGCCATCCCAACCCGCCGGACGGCACCTGGCGGGATCGGCTGGTCTGGGATCAGCTGGCGCTGATTCAGAAAGAGACGCATCCCAGGGACCCGAAAGGCAAGGATGCGGTCTGCCGCTATCAGACGATCGAGCGCTTCGCGGCGACCTCCCTCATCGAAGTGCGTCTCGAGACGGGGAAGCGCAACCAGATTCGCCTGCAGGCGAGGCTGCGCGGGCACACGCTGGTCGGCGAGAAGCGCTACGTGTACGGGCCTGACGAACTGCGGCCCATCGAATTCAAGCGTCAGGCGCTCCACGCGCTCCGGCTCGCCTTCGCGCATCCGGTGACCGGGAAGCCCGTGCAGTTCGAGGCGCCCGTGCCGGCCGACATGGTCGCGCTGCTGGCGCGCTTGCGATCGACGGTCTAAAAGGCGGAGACTACCGGCATGGCAACTCAAACGTACGCGACGCACCGTCACAATCCCAGGATGACCGGCATCGGGTTCATGTTTGTCCTGATCGCGATCGTCGCTTTCGCGGTACGCGGCTACGGCATCGGGGGCCACGTGTCGATGGGCATTGGCTTGTTCGGCGTTGTCGGTGCCGAGATGGTTCTCCTGGCCATCAGCCGCGAATACACCACCAAACTGCAGGATCGCGTGATCAAACTCGAGATGAAGTTGCGGGCGGCGGCCGTGCTGACGCCGGCGCAGCAGGCGACCTTCGCCCGGCTCGACAAACGCCAGGTGATCGCGCTGCGGTTTGCGCCCGACGACGAACTGCCGGCCCTCGTCGAACAGGCCGGTCGCGACAACCTTTCCGCGGATCAGATCAAGCGTGCCATCAAGAACTGGCTCCCGGACCTGGATCGCACATGAAGAAGACGATCGGCACATTTGCTGTTCTGGCGATCTGGTGGGTCGCTGCTCATGCACAGGCCCCGGCGGCGCTGACGGTAGAGGCGGTGACGTCGCCGGCCGGCGCCGCGAGCTCCGTTCCGCAGATGACGGTCGACGGCGACCGTGCCGTGCTCAGCTGGGTCGAACGCGAAGGCACGAAGTCGACGCTGAAGTTTGCCGAGCGGGCGGCGTCCGGCTGGTCCGCGCCGATGGTCGTCATCGCCAGCGATCACCTGATGGTGAACTCGGCGGACGTGCCGTCCGTCCGCGCGTTGCCCGATGGCTCACTCGCCGCGCACTGGATGGAGGAAAACGGTCCCGATCCGGAGGCCTACGACCTCCGCGTCGCGTGGTCGAAGGACGGCCGCACGTGGACGCCCGCCGTCGCGCCAAATCGCGACAAGACGATGTCGCAGCATGGATTCGCGACGCTCTTTCCCACGGCCGATGGCGGGACGGGCGTCGTCTGGCTCGATGGACGCACGACCCATGGCGACGAAGGTGATATGCAGCTGCGCTCGGCGATGTTCGACAGGACACACAAGCCGCTGGGCGAGTCGCTGATCGACTCGCGCGTGTGCGAATGCTGTCCGACGAGCGTCGCTTTGAGCGCCGATGGCCCGATTGCCGCCTACCGCAACCGCACGACCGCGGACATCCGCGATATCTACGTCACGCGTCTTGCGGCGGCAGGGAAGTGGTCGATGCCGGTGCGGGTGCACGTCGACAACTTCAAGATCGAAGCATGCCCGATCAACGGACCGGCGGTCGCCGCCCGCGGCAAGGACGTCGTCGTCGCGTGGTTCACCGCGCCGAAGGAGGTGGAGCGGTCGTACGTCGCCTTTTCGCACGACGGCGGACGGACGTTCGGCAAGGTGACGCGCGTGGAGGACGAGGGGACGCTCGGACGCCTGCAGGTGGCCCTGACGTCTGACGGCGCGGCCCTCGTCGGCTGGGTGGAGTTTGCGAACGAGAAGTCGACGTTCAAAATCCGCCGCATCGACGCATCGGGCGCGCGCGGCCCGGCCGCGGCGGTCGGCGCGCTGTCCGGCACGCGCTTTCCGCGGATGGTCGTCGCGAGGAACGAAGCCGTGCTGGCGTGGACGGAGAGCGAGAAGGATTCCTCGCGAGTGAAGACCGCGCGGATTGCGTTGAAGTAGGCCGGCCCTTTCAGGGCCGGCGCTGGTTACGGCTTCACGCCCGACATCTTCGCGAGGACTTTGAAGATCGTCGCGAAATCTTCTTCGACCAGCCCCATCGCGCGGGCCGCCGTCAGGAATTCATTCGTCACGGCCGTCGTCGGCAGCGGGACGTCGAGCTGCCGGCCCAGTTCCATCGCGAGCAGCATGTCCTTCTGCATCATGTTGACGTTGAACCACGCCTCCGCCGGCATCTTCAGCACGAACGGACCGCGGTAGACGACCATCGGCGAGGCGATTGCGCTGTGCGTCAGCACCTCGACCGCCGTCTCGCGCGAGATGCCACTCTTCTCGGCCAGCAGCACGCCTTCGGAAAACGCGAGCATCTGCACGGCCAGGCTGAGATTGGCCGCGATCTTCATGACCAGCGCGAGCCCGTTGTCGCCGACGTGCGTCACCTTCGGCCCGACGTTGTCGAGGATCGGCCTGATCTTGTCGAAGGTCGCTTTCGTGCCGCCGACCATGACCGACAGCTTGCCCTGCTGCAGCGTGATGATGCTGCCCGAGACCGGCGCGTCGACCATGTCGCCGCCCTTTTCGCGCACCTTCGCCGCGAGGCCGCGGCTGACGGCGGGCGCCACCGTGCTCATGTCGATGACGACTTTGCCTGGGCCCATCGCGGCGAGCAGGCCGTCGGGCCCGTTGAACACGGCTTCGTCCGCGGCGGAATTCGTCACCATCACGAAGATCACGTCCGCGTTCTGGGCCACGGCCTTCGGTGACGCAGCGAGCGTCATGCCTTTCTTTACGAGCCAGTCCGCCTTCGACGCCGTGCGGTTGTATCCCACGACCTTATGGCCTTTCGCCATCAGCAGGTCCGCCATATTGCCGCCCATCGCGCCGAGCCCTACGTAACCGAGATTCGCCATCACGCTCCTCAGAGTAGAATCGTCCGGCTAAAGCCGGACACTACCAATATCATTCTCATGGCCAAGATCACTGATTCTCTCACGTTGCCGACGACGATCACAGGATCGCTGCCGCGGCCGGCGTGGTACACCGAAAACATCGGGCACCGTGCGTTTCGCGATGCGATTGCCAACGCCCGCTTCCGCGAGCAGTACACCGACGCCGTCGGCACCTTCATCCGCGATCAGGAACGCGCCGGCCTCGACATCGTCACCGACGGCGACGCGCGGTTCGACAACGACGTGGGCGGCATGAGCTGGATTCAGTATCCGGCGCGGCGGCTCGAGGGCCTCGGCGGCGGCGACTACGCGCGCATGAAGAAAGGCTACGGCGGCACGCGCAAGGGCGACATCATCTTCGAGGTGATGGAAAGCCGCGTGATGCCGCGAGCGACCGGCAAGATCGGTCGCGGCACGCTGCACTACACGTATCTCTGGAAGGTCGCACAGGGGCTGACCGCGAGGCCCGTCAAGTTCGGCACCATCGTGCCCGACATCCTCGGCACGTCGCTCGGGAACGACTTCTATAAGACACAGGAAGATCTGTTGTTCGCGCTGGCCGATGCGATGCGCGAGGAACTGGACGACCTCGCGAGCGCCGGCTGCGCGATCATCCAGATGGAAGAGCCCAACATTCATCTGGCGGGCGTGCAGCGAGGCGGCGCGCCCATGCTGCCGGCGGAGTTCTTCGTCGACACGTTCAATCGCTCGGTCAAGGGACTGCGGAGCAAGACAGAGGTGTGGTGCCACACGTGCTGGGGCAATCCCGCTCAACAGCGGCTCTATCCCGCGAACCAGTCGTACGCGAGCGCGCTGCCGCTCCTGAATAAGCTGGACGTCGACGTCATGACCTTCGAGACGTGCGCCAACGATGGCCTCGATCTCGAGGCCATCGGCAAGACGATCACGGGAAAGAAGATCGCGATTGGCGTGGTCGATCACCGCAACCTGCAGGTCGAGACGCCCGATCAGGTCGCCGCCACGATTCGCAAGGCGCTCAAGGTCATCCCCGTCGAGCGCCTCGTCGTCACGAGCGACTGCGGCTTCGGCCGCGAAGGCATGTCGCGCCGCATCGCGTTCTATAAGATGGTCGCCATCGTCCGCGGTACCAACATCGTGCGGGAAGAACTCGGATTACCAGAGGCGGTGTGCCTTGCAGCAGATCCCCGTTATGCGCTGGCCGATGAGTACTAAAAGGCTGTTTGTTTTCCTCCGTGTCCTCTGTGTCCTCTGTGGTGGCGCGTTTCTTTTTGCGCAATCGCGCCCGGTGCCGCGCTTCGAGGTCGATCCCTACTGGCCCAAACCGTTGCCCAACAACTGGGAGATGGGCGAGCTTGGCGCGGTGTTCGTCGACGCGAAGGATCACATCTGGGTGATCTCGCGGCCCAGGACGCTGACAGCCGACCAGATCGGCCTCTCGCTCACACCGCCGACCTCTGAATGCTGCATCCCGGCGCCGCCGGTGCTCGAGTTCGATCAGGACGGCCGGATTGTGCAGTCGTGGGGTGGGCCGGGGCCCGGCTATGAGTGGCCGGCGAACGAGCACGGCATCTTCGTCGACCACAAAGGCAACGTCTGGCTCGGCGGCAACACGGCCGGGCAGGACAGCCAGATCCTCAAGTTCACGCACGACGGCAAGTTCCTGATGCAGATCGGCCACGCGAAGACCAGCAAGGGCAGCGCGGACACGGAGAATCTCAATCGCCCCGCGCAGATCTGGGTGCTCGAGAAGACGAACGAAGTCTTCGTCGCTGACGGCTATCAGAATCGCCGCGTCATCGTCTTCGACGCCGACACCGGTGCGTTCAAGCGCATGTGGGGCGCGTATGGCAACAAGCCGGACGACGCCGTGTCGCGCGATCGAGTGTCCAGCGGTCCGCGTGGCTCAGAGCAGTTCAACATCGTGCACGGCGTCGCGATTTCGAATGACGACCTTGTTTACGTCTCAGATCGCGTGAACAACCGCATCCAGGTGTTCACGCTTGACGGAAAGTTCATCAAGGAAGGCTTTATTGCCCGCGGGACGCTCGATTCACGCGGCACCTCGTTCGCCGTCGCGTTTTCGCCCGACAAGGACCAGAAGTTCCTCGTCGTGCCAGACGGCGCCAACGACAAGGTGCGCATCCTCGATCGGCAGACGCTGCAAGTGCTCGACTCGTGGGGACGCCCAGGTCCGTATGCGGGGCAGTGGCACTGGCTCCACAGCCTCGCGCTCGACTCGAAGGGGAACCTCTATACGGCCGAGTCGCGCGGCAACCGGCTGCAGAAGTTCGTCAAGAAGTAATCGCGACGGCGACGACCTCATCCTCCGCGAATGCGTGTCGAAACACCGTCCGCAGGCCAGCGGCCGCGGCTTCGCGCTCGACTTCGCCGTTCGCGAAGGCGTGGACGAAGTTGATGGCCGAGGGATGCTCGACGCCGAGTGCCACCAGATCTCCCGGCTCGATACGCCAATCCGTGCCTGCGACGGCTCCCGCCACGCGTCCGAGCCAGATATAGATCCCGTGCGGACGCTCCATGTTCGCGGGATGCGTCACGAGGACATGACCGCCGGGTGTGAGGAGCGATGCCGCTTTCTTCAAGACGTCGATCCGCCGCGTCGACTCCGGGACATACGCGTACGCGTGAAATGAAAACATCACGGCGTCGAATCTGCCGCTGACCGGAGTGTCTTCGAAGAATCCTTCGATGAAGGTGGCGGCCAGGCCACGGGAGGCCAGCGCGCGCTCGGCGATGCGAACGGCGTCGCCTGCCGGCTCGACGCCGGTGACGCGGCACCCGCGTCCGGCCAGCGCGAGCGCGTCACGGCCGCTGCCCGATCCGACCAGCAGCACGTCGCTCCCGCGGGGGATGAATCGATCGAAGAGGGCGATTTCCCAGGGCATGAGGCCCGAGAGGATGTCGGCGTCGTTGTCGAAGAATCCCTGCCAGTGATGCCGGATGCCGCGCTTGAGATCCGCGAGCGACCGCAATCCGGCGGCGACGTAGCCCCACAGGCGCGCGATGCGCCGGCGAATCACGACTGATAACCTGGACGGGCCTTCACCGTGCCGCCGCGTTTCACGCGCACGTCCAGCTTGTGCCAGCCGTCGCGCGCGACGCCGCGCGGCGTGTAGCTCACCAGATACCGCTGGCGGAATTCCTGGAGGATGCCGACGAAGAGCGCGTCGAGCTTGTCCGTCTTCTCGACCTCGAACAGGCGCCCGCCCGTGAACGACGTGAGGTCGCGAAGAAACTCGGGCTTGGCCGGCGACCGCACCGCGACGGCGTAGGCGACGACATCCGATCGTTTCGCGGCGTCGAGGACGTTCTCGGCGGGAAGCCAGCTCGCCGTGTCGAGGCCGTCGCTGAAGACAATCAGGAGCGCGCGGCCCGCATCCGACTCGCCGATCTGGATGCCGGCATACGTGCCGTCCACGAGCGACGTGCTGCCTTCGCCGTTCGCGCGCGCGAGCGCCGCCCGCACTTGCGCGACGTCGCCTGTCAGCGTCGCGCCGAGCCGGACCGCCTGGCTGAAGGTCACGAGCGCGGACTGGTCGTCCTTTGTCAATCCGACGAGGATCGCGCTGCCCGCCGATCGCAGGCGCTCGAGCCGATCGCCCGCGACGCTGTCGCTCATGTCGAGCGCCAGGACGACGTTCAGCGGAATCTGTTCGAAGCTGACGAGGTCGATCTGCTGCACGACGCCGTTGTCGCGAATCTCGAAGTCGCCGGGGCCGAGACCGCGCACGGGCACGCCGTTGTCGGTGACGAGCACGTCCACGCGAACGGCCTCGACGCGGCTCGAGAACGTCACGTCCTGCGTTCGCACGACGGTGGTCGCCGCCAGCAGCGCGACGATGGCCGCGCAGAGAAGACGTGTCCGGCCTCTCACTGCTTTGCCTCGGCAAACGGCGCGTAGAGATGATCGATCAGCGTGTCGGCGTTTCGTGCCTGGGCGACACGGTAGATCCACCACGGATCGGTCGTCCGCCGAGCGACGGCCGGTGGCAGCGCAAAAAGGCGCTCGATTTCCCTGAGGGCGCCGCTGCGGTCGCCCCGCCGCGTCGCGAGCGCGCTGAGCGCGAGGTACGGGGACTGCGCCTGCGGCTCGAGGGCGGCGGCACGCGCGTACGCCTCGCGGGCTTCGTTGAAGCGCCCGAGCGCCTCCTCGGCAGCGCCGAGAAACATCAGTGTGAAGTACTGCAGGCCCGGCTCGCCGGCCGGCGCGACGACCTGCCGCAGTTCACTGGCGGCCTCCTGCGGACGTCCGCGCGCGAGCAGCACGTGGCCCAGCCGCATGCGTGCTTCGACGTGCCGCGGATGCTGCGCGAGCGAGCGCCGGAAGAACGCTTCGGCGTCGCGCAGGGCCGTGGCCTCGGAGGGCACGTCGACGGAAAACCCCTGCGGCAGGACCGCGGACCGCACGACGCTCTGAATCGCCGGGCTCGCATACGTTTCCTGCTGGCAGCCGCTCAGAAAGAGGAGATCGGGATCGTCTGGAAACATCTCGCGCGCGTGGCGCAGGTGTACGGTGTCGTGCTGCTCGCGGCTCTGCATCCACGCCGCCGTGGCGACGTACCACTGTTGCGCGAACGTGTCGCTGGGCGCCGCGTTCACGTTATCGAGCAGCATCCGCGCGATCTCCCAGTGCATCGACGCGGCGCCGAACCCGGTGGACTCGCCGTCCGCCACCGTCACGCGGATGCGGCCGGTCTCGCCGGGCGCGCCGAGGTCAGGCGCCAGCACGGGCGCCGGACCCGACATGGCGATGTCGCCGTGCAGGATCGCGCCCCGGCGAAGGACGAAGGTGTTGTCGCCGCGCGACGCCGCGGCCGAGACGACCTTCGCAAGACGGGTGAGTGCCGGATCCAGATCGTCTGCCGCCTTCAACTGCATGCAGGCGCCGCTGTCCAGACTGCCGGCGGCCTCGCACGCGAGCACGCGCAGGCGATGGACCTGCCAGGCGGTATAGGGAAACGGCTGCCGCCTGCCCCCGTTGGTCGGAACCTTGACGTGCGTCAGCGCGGGATTGCGCATCAGCTGCGACAGCACGCCCTCGTCGACGAACAGCGCGCGCAGCTCCGCGTTGGACCACAACGAGACTTCGTCGACGGCATCGTCTTTCGCGCCGGGCTGGTGAGTGAGCGTCGCCCTGAGCCAGCGCTCGACGCGCAGGACGCGGGCGTCGGGATCGGTCGGGACGGTGGCGCCGTGGATCGGCGCCGCGAGAGCGAACGCGGCGACGACCGTGGCGATCGCGAAGCGCATGCGTACGTAGTGTCCGCCTTTAGGCGGACTTTTTCTACTGGGCGTCGCGGAGGATCTTCGCGGTGCTCGGATGCGGATTCGCGGAGCCGCCGCCGAACCCGAAGCCGCCGGCTTTGCCTTCGGCGGCGTCGAGCGCGGTGGAGCCGCGCTGATCCTTGATGTCGGCGTTCGCGCCGCGTGACAGCAGGAACTTCACGACCTCGTCGTAGCCCTGAAGCGCGGCGCCGTACAGCGCCGTCTGGCCGCGGCCGTCCACCGCGTTGATGTCGACGCTGCCTTCGAGGCACACCTTGATGGCTTCGATGGAGTCGGCTTCGGTTTTCCTGCGGCCGACCGTGTCTTCTTCTTTCGCGCCGAGGCCCGCAGCGGCCATCAGCGGGTTGATGCCGCCCGGCGCGCGCCGCACCGGCTGGCTGACGTCGACGGGGACGTCGCTGCCGGTCGCCAGCTTCGGATCGGCGCCGCGTTTGAGCAGCAGGCGCATCGCCGGCGCGTCGCCGGCCCGCGCCGCGCGCAGGAACGCCGTCGTCCCGGCGCCCAGCATCGTGTCGTTGCCGCGATCGACCTTCGTCCGGTACGGCTGCTGCTTCTTGAGCCGCGCGTTCGGATTGGCGCCGTGGTCGAGCAATGCGGCGATTAGATCCATCCCGGTCATCTGGTTTTCGATCGTCTTCGGCGCCGGCCGGTTCGAGGAGGGGACGATGTTCATGTCCACGGCGGCGTAGAGCGCGGTGCGTCCCGTCGCGTCAGCGATGTTCGGGTCGGCGCCTTTCGCGAGCAGGGCGCCGGCGACGTCGAAATGGCCGTTGATGATGGCGTCGACGAGCGGCGAGATGCCGTCCTGGTCGACGGCGTTCAGATCGGCGTTGAGCGACGCGAGCACGTTGACGCACTCGACGCAGCCCTGGCGGCTCGCGAAATACACCGGCGTGAGGCCGCCCGGCGGCAGCCATTTCTCGCGCGGCTCGGCCGTGACCTGCCGCTCCCATTTCTGAATCGTCGATCGCGCGTTGACGTCGGCGCCGTGCGCCGCCAGCTCGCGGATGACGTCGGGATGTCCTTCGGCCGCGGCCCACATCAGCGCCGTCTGCCCGCGCCAGTTTTCCCGCGCGTCCACGACCGCGCCGTGCGCGATGAGCATCTTCACGGCGTCCACGTGGCCCGAGCGCGACGCCGTCATCAGCGCTGTTTCGCCCTCAGTGACGGCGGCGTTGGCGTCGGCGCTGGCCTTGAGCAGCTTCTCGATGATCGCGGCGTTGCCGTTCAGCGCGGCGAGATAGAGAGGCGTGACGCCGTAGCGATTGGCGACCTTGACGTCGGCGCCCGATTTGATCAGGCGGTCGGTCAGCCCGGCGTTGTCGTCGCGCACGGCGCGCATCAACGGCGTCGTGCCATCTGCCGTGACCCTCGTGTCATCCGGGAAGCAGACATGGCAGGCGAGGACGGCGACGACGAACGCTGAGGTGACGAGCCAGGGCCTGCGCATCTAAAGCGCCTCGACGCGGCCGCTGCTGTCGCCGAGCGTGTCCATCGGGACGCCGACCTTGTCGAGCATCGAGAGGATCAGGTTCGTCATCGGCGTGTGATCCGGATATTTCAGATGGCGGCCGCCCTTGTGGTGGCCGGCCGCGCGTCCGACGACGAGGTTCGGCAGCGGGAAGTGGTTGTGCTGGTTGCTGTTGCTCATATTGCTGCCGTAGAGCAGCAGCGAGTGATCGAGCAGCGTGCCGTCGCCGTCCTGAATCGAGTTGAGCTTGCGCAGGAAGTCGGCGAAGAGGCCGATGTGGTACGTCTGAATCTTGACCAGCTTCTCGATCTTCTCCGGACGATTCTGGTGATGCGACGTCGCGTGATGCCCTTCGTGGACGTCGATCATCGGATAGGTCTTGTTGCTTTCCTCGCGCGCGACCATGTAGGTGAAGACGCGCGTGATGTTGGCCTGCCAGGCGAGCGCCATCAGGTCGTACATCAGCTTGATGTGCTCTTCGAAGTTGAACGGGATGCCCACCGGCGCCGGCGGCAGGTCGAGCGCGACCTGCTGTTCCTTGCCCGCCACCTGGATGCGGCGCTCGATCTCGCGCACGCTCTCGAGATAGTCGTCGACCGTGACTTTGTCTTTCTGGCCGAGACTCCGCTGCAGGTCCTTGATCTGCTGCGTGATGGCGTCGAGGATGCTGCGGTCCTCTTCGGTGCGCGCCTGCCGCTCCGCCGGGCTGCCGCCCTGGCCGAACATCCGCTCGAACACCTTCCGCGGGTTGATCTCCATCGGCATCGGCGTCGTCGGCGTCCGCCACGACAGGGTGTTCATGTAGATGCAGCCGTAGTCGCGGTCGCACGATCCGATGAGGCCCGACTGATCTTCGGTCGCGATTTCAATCGACGGGAGCGGGGTGTCCTGGCCGATCTGCATGGCGGCGATCTGATCGGCCGTGATGCCCGCGAAGGCGTCGACGCCCTGCGTCGGCTTCGGCCGCACGCCGCTCAGCCACGTCGTCGGGCTCAGCGAGTGGACGGCGGACGTGTCGGCCGCGCGATGGCCGAGGCCGGAGACGATGTCCACGTACTGGCGCAGCGGCTCGAGCGGCTTCAGGATCGGCGAGAACTCGAAGTTCGGGCCTTCCTGCGCCGGCGTCCAGCGGTCCATGATCGCGCCGTGCGGCAGGTAGACGAAGCCGAGCCGCGACGCGGGATTCGCCGCGGTTGTGGCAAGGAGCGTCCGTGCCGGCACCATCGCGTCGAGGAGCGGCAACGCGAGCGACGCGCCCGCAGCTTTCAGGAATGTGCGCCGATGCAGGTGCTTTTTCGTAATGAACATAGGTGCTTACTTGTGAGTTGCGACTTGTAAGTTGTTATTTGCTTTCAGCTTCAGCTGAAAGGAAGTGCTCTTGACGATGCCGAGGACGATCGACGAGAAGCGGTAGTGCTGCGGCGCGGCGTCGCGCGCGATGCCGCGCACGACCGGCATGTCGTAGTACTCCAGGCCGCGGCCGAGCGCGTACGTGAGCATCTTCTCGGTCATCGTGCGGACGAACTGCTCGGGATGCTTCAGGAGCGCCCGGCGCAGGGCGACGGGGCCGTCGACCGGCGTGCCGTCCGCCAGCTGGCCCGACGCGTCGACCATGCCGGCGGCGTCCTTCGTGCGCCAGCGGCCGGTGGCGTCAAAATTTTCGAGCGAGAATCCCAGCGGATCCAGCACGCGGTGGCACGTCGCGCAGACGGGCGACGCGCGATGCTGTTCCATCAGCGCGCGCAGCGACAGCGGTTTGCCGTTGTCGCCGGTCTCTTTGAGCGGCGGCACGTTCGCCGGCGGAGACGGCGGCGGCGTGCCGAGGATGTTCTCGAGGATGTACTTGCCGCGCAGCACGACCGACGTGCGGTTCGGATACGACGTGACGGCGAGCACCGCGCCCTGGCCGAGCAGCCCGCGTCGGTTCTCGTCGGCGATCTTCACGCGGCGGAAGTGGCTGCCGTAGACGTTCGGGATGCCGTAGTGCCGGGCGAGCCGTTCGTTCACATACGTGAAATCGGCCGTCAGCAGATCGAGGACGTTGCGATCCTCGCGCATGATGTTCTCGAAGAACAGGCTCGTCTCCGTGCGCATCGCCTGGCGCAGGTTGTCGTCCCAGTTCGGAAACTCGTCGCTGTCGGGAATGAAGCTCTGCAGGTTCCTCAGGAAGAGCCACTGCGCCGCGAAGTTGTCGACGAGCGCCTTCGATTTCGGATCCGCGAGCATCCGGCGGACCTGACGCTCGATCGTCGCCGCCTCGTGCAGCCTGCCCGCCGCGGCCACAGTAATCAGCTCGTCGTCGGGCACCGTGCTCCAGAGGAAGAACGACAGGCGCGACGCCAGCTCGAGGTCGGGCACAGGATACGCCGCGCCGGCCGCCACCGCCGGCGGATCCGGTTCCGCGCGGAACAGGAATTTCGGGCTCGCGAGCACAAACGTCAGCGACTCTTCGATGCCGGCGTCAAACGACCCCCGCTTCCGGCCCGACGCATAGAAGCGCATCAGGTCGTCGACGTCGGAGTCGGTGACCGGCCGCCGGTAGGCGTGACGGGCCACGGCCGTCAGAATCTTCTTCGCGCATCCGACTTCGCTCGGCGCGCAGACAAAGATCTTTCGTCTGCTCGGCGTGTCGCCCGGTCCCGTGACGGCGAACGGCCCGGTGACCTGGATGAAGTTGATCGTCGGGACGCCGTTCATGTCCTGCAGATCGAGATTGCGGGTGAACGGCTGCAGCGGCTCGTCCGACAGCGCCGAGTTCTTCCGCAGGAACGCGACGCCGACGTCGTGCGGACCGGCCTTGACCGGCACGCGGGTGCGCAGGCGCCTGTCGAGCGTCTCTTTTGTCAGCGCGAGGTTCGTGTCCGAGAGCCTGTTGTCCTGCGGTCCGCCGACCTCGGCGAGGAACACGCGCTCGCCGTCGATGCTGATCTCGATCTCGTGCGGCCACTCGAGCCCGGGCACGTAGCCGACGATGTTCTGCAGCAGGACGACGTTGAATTCGTAGACGGCGTCGAGCTGGAAGTTGTGGCGGACGAGGATGCCGCCGCGGGTGCCGAGCGGCAGGCCTTCGATGTGATCGGCCTGCGCGCGATCCGGCGGCACGCGGTACACGGTGCCGACCGGTGTCGTTCGCGGATCGCCGACCGCGAGCGCGCTGACCTTGCGGCCCGCGGTCAGATACTGTTCGAGGAGCGACGGCGAGACTTTCAGCACGTCGGCGATGTTGTCGAACCCGTTCGCCTCGTCGTCTGCCGGCAGGAGCGACGTCGCGTCGATGTCGAGCGCGAGGACATCGCGGACGGCCGCGGCGTATTCGGAGCGGTTGAGGCGATGCAGCGGCGAGCGCCCGGGATTGGGTTTGCTGGCGGCGACGCGGTCGATCGAGGCCTCGAGCGATGCCGCGAACGCGTCATTCGCCGCGTCGTCTGGCCGCGGCATGCCTTGCGGCGGCATCATGCGGCCGTGCAGCTTGCGGACGACTTTTTCCCAGACATCCGCGCGATCGGCGGCGCGAGTGAGGTCGACGGCGTCCTTGTCGAGGACGAGCCCGCCGGTTTTCAACCGCGCGTTGTGGCAGGTGACGCAGTACTTGTCCACGAGCGCGCGCTGGGCGTCACTACTCATCGGGGACATGGCCGGGCCGCCCCCTGGTTGCGCAGCTATAGAAGATGTAGGGCGGGTCTGGCCGTGTACAGAGATGGACGAGGCGGTCGCAAGAAGCGCGACGCCCGCGATGGCAGCGCAGCTGAACTGCAGCTTGACTTTCACCAGACTGTGGCAAATTCTAGCACGTCATCTGAATGGTTGTAGGTTCCCGTAACCTCCTGATCTGTTTCGGCATAGCCCTGCTCGCCGTGTCCGCGCGCGCCCAGCGTTCCGCGGCGCGTGAGACCACGGGACAATTCGCCGAATTTCCCTTGCCGAACCCCAACAGCGGTCCGACGACCGTGTCGATTGCGCCGGATGGAACGCTGTGGTTTACGGAAGGGACCGGCAATCGCATCGGCCGGATGGCGCAGGACGGCAGCGGGCTGAAGGAATTCGATCTCCCGCATCCCGGGAGCGCGCCGCGCATCATCACGATCGGGTCGGACGGCAACATGTGGTTCTCCGAGCATCTCGGCAATCGCATGGGCCGCATCACGCCGCTCGGCGCGATCAGCGAGTTCGACATCCCGACGCCGAACAGCCAGCCGAGGGCGACCGCGCTTGGCGGCGACGGCAGCGTGTGGTTCGGCGAATTTGCCGGCGGGAAGATCGGACGTGTCACGCCGGCGGGCGTCATCACTGAATTTCAGATTCCGACACCTGACAGCGGGCCGCGGGCGCTCGCGGCCGGCCCCGACGGCCACATCTGGTTCTCGGAATTCAACGCGAGCAAGATTGGCCGCATCACGCCGGCGGGCACCATCACCGAGTTCGATCTGCCGAGGGCGAACAGCGGGCCCGGCGACATCACGGCCGGCGCCGACGGCGCGATGTGGTTCGTCGAGCTGAACGGCAGGATGGATGGACGCCAGCCCGACGGCAACCGCGTCGCAAAGA
>Ga0315281_10001385_pt1 | contig 35682 bp, 34 predicted proteins | sample YL17G07_0_MG_FD_204540 | JGI IMG/M metagenome (GOLD analysis project Ga0315281, IMG submission 204540) | Sediment microbial communities from Yellowstone Lake, YNP, Wyoming, USA - YL17G07_0 | ecosystem: Environmental > Aquatic > Freshwater > Lake > Sediment | place: USA: Wyoming | collected...
GTTGGTCTGGCCGTTGGCGACGAGCGTCCAGGTGAGCTGCCTGGCCCCGAAGTCCTTTGGTACCTTGATGGCGAACACGCCGAACTGCCGGCCGGTGAGGAAGTGCGTCGGCTGACCCTGATCCGGCCCGCCCGGCTCGATGCGGTTGTTCGGGCCGACCGGGACGTCCAGTTCCTGTTTGGTGTTCCGATTGAAGTAGCCGATCAGCAGGCTGATCGTGCCGTCCTTGTTGTAGAACCAGCCTTCGTACGCCGCGGTGACGCCCTGCCCGGTCGGGCGGATCGTGTTCGACAACGGGAACTGTGTCGGCGCCAGTCCCTGCTGGCCGGCGCGCACCAGGACGCTTCCGGCGAGAACCGTCGCCAGCATCACGACGGCGGCGAGCCGTGACCTACTGTTTTTCATCGCTCGTCCCGACTTTCGCCGCGGCCCGCCTGGAGGTTTCGGCCGTGAACTCCTCGTCCTTGTAGTAGGTGATGTTCAGCCACGCGTGGCCCATCTCGTCCACCGTGCGATCGCCCCACCCGACCCACTGATTCGGATCGGGGTTCGCCTTATTGTTCGACGTGTTGTCGTACCACGTGACGAAGTGGAGGATCGTGCCCTTCTTCAGCAGCGGCGCCACATCGTCGTCGTAGATGTAGATGTTGTGCCAGTTGAAGTTGAAGTCCGAGATCTGGCTCAACATCTCGCGGCGGCCGTCGGCGTGGATCGCTTCCATCGACATGCCCTTGCCGCGCAGGTGCAGGTGCGCCTGGAAGTTCTCGATGCGCGCGTTCTCGCGCAAGACGACGAAGCTCTCGGTGGTCGTCACCTGGTTGGGCGGGATGTCGAGCGCGCGATTGCCGCCCGAGAACGTGTTGAAGAGCGCGAGCACTTCACGGTGCTTCGGCTCCTGCCCCTTCGGGTAGAACCAGATGCCGAGCTCGACGGTGTCGGTGATCTCTTCGCCGACGGAGTGGTAGTGGATGTCCCACGCGATCTTCGAGCCGGGTAGCATCAAACGGCCCGAGTCGGGACGCATCTCGTCGCCGTTCTTCCCGACCGCCCATTCCATGAACAGACCGTCGCCGATGACGTCCGGGTCGTTGGTGAAGAGCTCCTTGGGCATGTCCTCGGCCTGCTGGAGACGCGTGAGCGCATGGTGCGTGACCTTGCGGCCCTTCACCGTGGACGGCCGGATTTCAATCGCGCGGACCCAGCGCGGTTCGGTGAGGCCCGTCGGGATGATCGGCTTCCACCACGAATCCTGCGCGACGGCGGGCACGGTCCACGGGGTTGATGTGACCACGAGGTCCGGCGCGCCGAACTTCTCGGATTCCGTCCAGATATTCGGATCATCGTTCCACGTTTTCGCGGCGGGCATGTCGTTCGCGTCGCCCTTGGGCGAACCGGCAGCCACCCAGGCCACAATCGTGGCGATCTGAGCGTCGCTCAGCGACCGGTCATTCTTGAACTTCTGAATGCCCACCGTCTTGTCGATGTGCCAGGGCGGCATCTGGTTTGACGACACACGCGCGGCGATCGACTTTGCCCACGGACGGGTCTCTTCGTAGGTGACGAGCGACATCGGGGCCATCTGGTTCAGCCGATGGCACGCTTCGCATTTCTCCTGGAAGATCGGCGCGATGTCCTTCGTGAAGGTGACCGGCCGCGCGGCAGGCTCGGCCAGAGCCGCGCCCGGCAGCGCCAGCACGGCGACAAGGGCCACCGCACCCGACCGCGCGCGCTGCCAGAACCCGCTTACACATGACACGGTCATCGTCCGCTCCTTTCACCTCGGAGCCCGTCTGAGGAATGGCTCACGGGCTCCGAGTAGCCGCGCTCCGCGCCGGAACGACCGGCGAATTCCAGCCGTTTCTCGCCGGCGGAGCCGGCCTACTAGGAGCGTGCTCACATTTCTCGGACACGCTCCTAGATGTGTGGTTGGAGCGGGGCCACGCAAGCGCGGTGCCGCGGGGTTTTGCGGGCGTTCGCGGAGATCTCGGTGGAATCGGCTCCCACATATCGGGAAATATTTCCGGTGCGCGCGGACTATTTACCGGGAATCCCGCGCCGTCGATCCGCTTCCCCTGACGGAAATCCGGTAAAAAGTCGGGCACACGGCTTGCGAATCACGCTGGCAGGTGGGAGGGAGTCATGACACACGTACCCGCGCACCGGTCGATCGGCGGCTTCTTCGTCGGGCTCGTCGAACACACGGCATTCGTCGTCCTCGGGTTTGTGCTCATGGTCGTTGGTCTCGGTCTCAGCGTGACGATGATCATGCTGCCCGTCGGCCTCGCGGTTGGCCTGCTGGGTTTTGCGATGTTCGTCGGCGGCCTGACCGTCCACATGGACCAGTCGTAGGAGGTTCTTCATGGTCGACCGACAGAAGCTTGAAACCATCCTGACACGCCGGTTCCCTGGTGCAACGCGCGACCAGGTCGCGGTCTCGGCGAACGCGATCATGGGCCTCGACGAAGAATGGGAAGAGGTGCAGTGCCACGACTTCAGCGCGCTCGCGGTCCAGGTCCAGGAGGGCGCCGAGTTCCGGCTCTTGCGGCGGCGGCCCCTGTGAGGGGTTGGCGCCGAAAATCCGGTAACCGCGGCGTTTTCGGCCGAAAACCGGGCGGGATCCTCGCGGCACTGCATTTGCGCTTGGCAGGGTCATGAGCGGAGCCACGGCCGGCCAGGCGCTTCACGAGCGATTCGAAACCATTCGGTGCGCAGAACTCGAGCGGCTCAAGAAGAAGCTGGGCGGCCTCACGGAGGAGGACCGCCAATTCGTCCATCAGATCACCGCCGACGTTGTTCATGCCCTCGCGCGCGGCCCGCGACAGGCGCTTGCCAGGAACGCGCCCTCGACCACGATCGAAGCCGTCGTCCGCCTCTTCGCGCTGGACGCCTGACGCCGGCGACCGCGTGGCGTCCGGCTTCAGCCGGACCAGCGAGGTCCGCCTAAAGGCGGACACCACGGCGATTTCATCACAGGCTCTTCAGCCCTGCGGACTCAGGTCGTGGCGCAGGGCTTCAGCCCTGCGGGACTGCGTCACGAGCTGTGCCTCCAGCCGATTTAGCGGTCTGTCGGCAGCAGGAGCGTGACGACCGTGCCGCCGGTGGACGGCGTGTCGATCTGGATCTGGCCGCCGTGGGCGTCGACGATACGCTTGGCGAGGGGAAGACCCAGGCCGGTGCCACGGTTCTTCGTCGTGAAGAACGGCTCGAACGCCTGGTCGCGCACCTCGGCGGGCATGCCGGGGCCGGTGTCCGCGATCGCGACGCGGCAGAGGCCTTCGGCCGGCGCGGTCGTCACGGCGATGGCGCCATGCCCGTTCATCGCCTGGGCGGCGTTCATGAGCACGTTCTGGAAGACGAGCTGCATTTGCACGCGGTCCACCCGCACGATGCAGCCGGTGCCGTCGATGCGCATGTCGATCGCGCTGAAGGTCGGGTCGCGCCGGATCAACTCGACCGTCGCGCCGAGTAGCGCGGTTACGTCAACCGGCTCGAGCCGCAGCTCGCGCGGACGCGCGAAGACCAGCAGATCCTCGACCACGCCGTTCAGTCCATCGAGGCGCGCGATGATGTCGCCCATCACCGCCCGATCGCGCTGCTCGGGCGGCATGCGCGACGAGATCACCTGCAGCGCGCCGCGGATGCCGGCGATGGGGTTCTTCACCTCGTGCGCCACGACGGCGGCCATTTCGCCGAGGCGCGCCAGCGCGGCCTGTTCCTGGAGCAGCTTCTCCGATCGCTTCCGGTCGGTGACTTCGTATCGGATCGCCATGTACTGATACGGCTTTCGGCGTGCGTCGAGGAACGGGACGATCGTCGTATCGACCCAGTAGAACGCCCCGTCTTTCGCGCGGTTGCGGATCTCGCCGCGCCAGATATGCCCGTTCGCGATCGTCGTCCACAACGCGCGGATGAACTCTTTCGGGTGGTAGCTGGAGTTCAGGATGCGGTGGTCCTGCCCGAGCAGTTCTTCGCGCGAGTACTTCGAGATCTCGCAGAACCGCTCGTTGACGAACGTGATGATCCCGCGCGTGTCGGTGACCGCCACGATCGCCGACTGGTTGAGGGCGTAGCTGATGTCCGTGAGGTCGCGTGTCCGTTCCTCGAGGCGCAGCGAGGCCTCGCGCGAGCGCACGATCGTCGAGACGGTCGTCCAGATCACCGCGAGCGAGAAGGCGTGGTTGGCGACCACGAACCATGGCATGACCGCCCACGGCACCCTCAGGTGCCCGATCAGCACGAGGGTCGTTGCAATCCAGCCGCCGATCTGCGCGAGGCGGGGCGGTCCGGTCAGCGTGCTCAGCAGCAGCGGGATGACGAACAGCGCGCTGATCCCGAACCCGGGGGGCGTCGCCACGTCCACGACGAAGATCACCGCCGCCATTCCGGCGGAAACCGCCAGCAGCGTTCGGTTGATCTGCCCGGACGATGACAATTGCGGCTTCATTTCCGAGGCGTCCATCATATGGCCCGAGTCTTGAACAGGGTCACGGCGTGGTGGCTATGCTAGTTCATTCAGGCCCGATGGAAAGCGGATCCACGGCGTCGGGGAGCGAAACCCTCCCGCGAGATTTTTCGCCCATGCTGGAAAAAACCCCAAACGTCCGCGTGCTCATCGTCGACGACGAACCCCTGATCCGGTGGGCGCTTGGCGAGACGCTCGTGGAACGCGGCTACGGCGTGCTCGAGGCGGGCGACGGGCAGGGCGCGGTGCAGGTGCTGGGTGAATCGCCACGGGCCGTCGAGGTCATCCTGCTCGACTACCGGCTGCCTGATTCGAACAACCTTCAGCTGCTCTCGACGATTCGAGCCGTCTCCCCTCAGAGCCAGGTCGTCCTGATGACGGCGTACGGCACCCCGGAAATTGCGGCCGAAGCCCTGCGGCTCGGCGCCTTCTGCGTCGTCCACAAGCCGCTGGAAATGCACGACGTCGTGGACCTCGTGTCGCGCGCGCACAACTCACGCAGTGCGTAGCAGGCTGCTGAAAAACGCAGCCTGAAGTGAGAACTCAGAACTGAGAAGTTCGAGCTTCAGGCAAAGGTGGCCAGAATCTCCACTTCACAGTTCTCAGTTTTCAGTTCCAAGTTCAGGTTGCTGGGCTTTTTCAACAACCTGCTAGATTGGCGCCGCTATACTAGACGGCAATGCACGCGCCGACCGTGCTCGTCGTGGACGACGAGCAGCTGATTCGCTGGTCCCTCACCGATCGACTCGGTCGGGAAGGCTATCGTGTTCTGGAAGCCGGGACGGCGGCTCAAGCCCTCGAACGCCACAAAGAGGGCGTCGACCTTGTGCTGCTCGATTTCCGACTGCCGGACGCCGACGGTCTCACGGTCCTGAAACAGATCAAGGAGAGCGATCCCGACACGCTGGTGATCCTCCTCACGGCGCACTCGAGCGTGGCCAACGCCGTCGAAGCGATGAAGCACGGCGCGTATCACTACGCCAACAAGCCGTTCGACGTCGACGATATCGCGCTGCTGGTGGCGAAAGCCCTGGAGACGACGCAGCTGCGGCGCGAAGTGCGGGCGCTGCGCGCCACCCAGGCGCAGCCATACAGCATCGACCGCATCGTCGGGGAAAGCGACGTCATGGTCAGCGTACGCGCGCTGCTGCTGAAGATTGCGGCCAGCCCGGCGTCCACCGTGCTGCTGACCGGCGAGAGCGGAACCGGCAAGGACCTGGCGGCGAAGGTGATTCACTACGCGAGCGACCGGTCGTCGAAGCCGTTCATGAACATCACCTGCTCGGCGCTGCCCGAGGCGCTGCTCGAGAGCGAGCTGTTCGGCCACGAGCGCGGTGCGTTCACGGGCGCGGATCGCCAGAAGCGCGGGCTGCTCGAATCTGCGGACGGCGGCACGGTGTTCCTCGACGAGATCGGCGAGATGGTGCCCGGGCTGCAGGCCAAGATGCTGCGGTTCCTCGAGGAGAAATCGTTCAGGCGCGTCGGCGGATCCGTCGATTTGCGCGTGGATGTCCGCATCGTCGCGGCGACGAACCGCAAGCTCGAGACCGAAGTCCGAGAGGGGCGCTTCCGCGAGGACCTGTACTACCGCCTGAACGTGCTGCCGGTCGAGCTGCCGCCGCTCCGCGCGAAGCCCGGTGACATTCCGCTCCTCATCAACTACTACGTCGACACCTACAACCGCGAGTTCCGAAAGCGCGTCCAGGGCGTCGAGTCAGGCGCGGTCGACCGGTTGAAGACGTACGGATGGCCCGGTAACGTGCGCGAGCTGCGCAACGTCGTCGAGCGCGCGATGCTGCTGGCCGAGGACACGACGCTGACGACGGGGGATTTCCCGGTCGCGTCCGGCGGTTCGGTGCGACTGAGCGGGCAGGTGGATTTGCCGGCCGGCGGCGTCGACCTCGAACAGCTCGAACGGTCGCTCGTCGTGCAGGCGCTCGAGCGCAGCGGGTGGAATCAAACCAAGGCCGCCGGCATGCTCGGCCTGAACCGCGACCAGATCCGCTACCGCGTCGAGAAGTTCAAGCTCGAACGGCCCCCCGCGTAATACGACCCGAGTGGAGTTTTCCCACAACGCGGTGGGGAATATTCCCCCCTCGCCACCCCTTCCGGTACTGCACTGCCGCGAAAACGTCGAAAACCTCCGGGAATCCGGCGGTCCCGCCGGTGGCACGTCAGTTGCCCCTGTGTACGGCATGATTACCAAAGAACGTGTTGAATCTGTGCTCGCGCGGGTGCGGCCATTCATGCAAGCCGACGGCGGTGACATCGAACTGTTGGACGTGAACGGTAATTCGGCGGACGTGCGGCTCACCGGGATGTGCGCCGGGTGCCCGAGCGCGCACATGACGTTGTATCTCGGCGTCGAGACGGCCCTCCGCGAGGAGATGCCCGAGTTCGAAACCCTGCGTCTCCGCTGAGGTGATGCCATGACCACCCCCACACCCTGGACCCTGGACACCGTTGTCGTCGGGCGCAGCGCGCGGATGCGCGCGGTGTTCGAGTTCCTGCGCGTCATCGGGAACAGCGACAGCACGGTCCTCGTCACAGGCGAGAGCGGCACGGGCAAGGAAGTGACGGCGACGTTGATCCACCAGTCGAGCCGCCGCAAGCATCATCCGTTCGTCGCGGTGAGCTGCGCGCTGTTCTCCGAAACGCTGATCGAGTCGGAGCTCTTCGGCCACGAACGTGGCGCGTTCACCGGCGCGATCAAAGACCGGCTGGGCCGCTTCGAGCTCGCCGACGGCGGCACCATCTTCCTCGACGACATCGACGATGTGCCGCTGTCGATGCAGGTGAAGCTGCTGCGCGTGCTGCAGAACCGGACGGTCGAGCGCCTCGGCGGCACACGTACGGTGCCGGTCAACGTGCGCGTCATCGCTGGCAGCAAACGCGACCTGAAGCAGATGGTGGTGGACGGCAAGTTCCGCGAAGACCTCTACTATCGGCTCAACGTGCTGCCGGTCGCGCTGCCGCCGTTGCGCGAGCGTCGCGAAGACATCCCGATGCTGATGGATCACTTCATCGAGCGCTACTTCCGTCGTCGCGGCGAAGACGTGCCGCCGGTGTCGGAGGCGGTCAAGCAGGCATTCCTGCGGTACGGCTGGCCTGGCAACGTGCGGGAGCTGGAGAACGCGTGCGAGCGCATCGCGCAGACGTGCACCTGTGGCACGGTCCGCATCGGCTGCATGTCGGCGAGCATCCTGCTGCGCGCGGGTGGACCGCCGCCAGACCTGACCGCGGTGACGACGGCGTCGGCTCCGCCGCAGGAAGCCGCCCCCGTGTCGCTCGACGATCGCATTCGAGACTTGGAAGCGAACCTGATCGGCTGGGCGCTCAAGGTGAGCAACGGCAACAAGTCGCGCGCCGCGGAACTGCTGCAGATCAAACGATCGACGCTGGGCGACCGTATCAACCGCTGCGGCCTCGGCCGCGTCGAGACCATCGGAACGGAAGCTGACGCGTCGCCGACCATGGCGACGGCGTGACATTGGAGGCCACAATGCCGAATGCTGTCGTTGCAGGACTGTTCCTGTTAGGTTGTTTCGCGGCGCCGCTGACGGTTGTGGTCGGGGCGCTCGTGCTGCTCGCCAAGCCCTCCGCGCGCACGACATCTCCGCTGACGTCGCAGGCCGCGACCGCACATCGGTGAGGCGCGGACGGATCGAAACGCCGCCGAGCGAGCCGCCGCCAGTTTTTCCCTCGGTGCGGGGAATATTTCATGCGGCTGGCGGCGCACCTCACTGAATTGGCCGGCGTTTGACGCGCGGGTCGCAGGTACCGCAATTGCTATCAACCATCACCATGACCGCCGATCAGAGCGCCGTCACCGACTGGCTGCATCTGGTTCAAGCTGAATACCTGGAGATGCCGGGTCTGCAGCTGACGAGACCGCAAGTCCAGCGGCTGTGGGGCCTCGACTCCGCCACCTGCGACACGGTGCTGCAGGAGTTGCTCGCTGTCCATTTTCTCCGCCGAACGCATCAGGACGTCTACGTGCTCGACGGCGCAGCCCGTTAGGGGCGCCGCTCCTCAGGCCGTCCAGCTCTGCAGCGTGCGGATATAGTTAGCCCGCTCGAACAGGTTCGCATCGGCCGTCCGGCCGTCGATCCGCCCGCGCACCTCCTCAATCGAGGAAAACGCCTTCGATTCCATCCACCGGGCCAGTCCCTCACGCATCACGTTGAAGTACGGCGGTCCGTGGCGCAGGATCGCGGACACCAGCTGCACAGCGTGCGCGCCGGCGAGGATCGACTTGATCCCGTCGACCGGCGTGGCCACGCCGCCGGTGACCGCCAGTGAGCACCGCACCCGGCCGTGCAGCGCCGACAACCACTGGAGGCGGAGGAGCAGCTCGGCGCTCGTGGACAGCTCGATGTGCGGCACAGCCGCCAGCCCCTGAATGTCGATGTCGGGCTGGTAGAAGCGGTTGAAGATCACAAGGCCGTCGGCCCTGGCCCGATCCAGCTGGCGCGCCACATGACCGAACGCCGTGAAGAACGGGCCGAGTTTCACGGCAATGGGCATCCGGATGCTCCGTTTGAGTTCCGTGACGATGTCGCGGATCCGCGCCTCGATGGCCAGCGCCGAATCGTCCGGATCGGTCGCCATCTCGTAGATGTTCAGTTCGAGAGCGTCCGCGCCGGCCTGTTCGATGCTCGTGGCGAACCTGGCCCACGATTCGCTGGTCATGCCGTTGAGCGACGCAATCACCGGCACCCGCACGGCGTCCTTCACGCGGCGCACGTGCTCGAGGTAGTCGGCGGGCGAGAGCGGATACTTCTCGGGCCGTGGAAACTCGGCCAGCGCTTTGGCAAATTCCAGGTCCAGGGGATCCATCTGATGGATCCGCGCCGACTCCGCCATGGTGATCTGTTCCTCGAAGAGCGAGCGGAGCACGATGGCCGACGCGCCGCCGTCCTCGAGCCGCTTCACGGTATCAAGGTGATCGGCGAGCGGCGAGGCGCCCACCATGAACGGGTGAGCCAGCGTCAGCCCCAGGTATGTCGTGTTCAGGTTCATCGACTGTTCCCTCAGCGGTGAACCGGGCGTTGGCGAGGTTCACCGAACGGTGGACCGATTCGCGAGCCGCTCGACCAGCGCGTCGGCGCGCGCGCGGGCGACGCCGAGCCGCTCCTTGGCGTTCATGAACACGAACGCATGGCCAGCGTGCACGGCCTCGGTGAGCGGCACCAGCGCCTGGTCGTAGTCGTACTCGAGCGACGCGCGCAGCGTGACGTCCTTCACGCGCGTGATGACCGGCCGCGCGGTGTTCAGAATCTGTCTGACGTCGCGCACGTTCTGCTGCAGAGCGCGCGCGTCGGCGCCGTACGCCAGCCGCTCGGCTTTCTTGCCGCGGCCGTGGCACGAGTTGCACTCGCTCTCGAGCGACTTCGGACTCAGCAGATACGCGGCGACCGAGCCGTGACACGTGGTGCACGTCGGGCCGTGATCGTCGCCGTGCTCGAGCAGCGCGGCGTGGCGGCTCTGCTGGAACTGCGTGTAGGGCCCGCTGTGGCACTTGCCGCAGGTCTGGGGCACGCGGCTCGCGTGCACCGGGCTCTCCGGTCCGTACCCGCGAACGATGGACTGGTGCGCGAGGAAGGATTCAACCGTGTTCGGGTTGCCGCCGTGGCACGCCTCGCAGCCGACGCCGGCGCGTTGGTGAGCCGACGAGTCCCACTCCTGGAGGTGCGTCGGATTCGGTTTGCCGAGGTTGGCGTAATGGCAGTCCGCGCACAGGCTAGGGTGCAACTGGGCGGCCGCGCGAGCGGGAAACGACAGCAGACAGGCCGACAGCGCCGCGGCGATCGTCAGGACGTTGAGTGCACGGGTCATGTCGAGGCCTTCGTCGCGCAGCACCTGGGAGGTTTCCGCCACCGCCGAATCGAAGGGGACGTCGAGAATGATGCGGCGGCCGTAGTCGTCCATGGTGCGCTCCTGATACAGGATGAGCAGCAACCCGCGTGCCCTTCGTAACCGGCGGCAACTCGCCGCTGCGGGCGCGAGGCGCTGTCCGTCGACGACTTTCCGGCAGCGTCCCGGCTGATCGCGCCGTCCGCGGCGGGCGCGCAACTGGATCGCGCCGGGAGCGCATCGGGTCAGCGTCTTGCAATTCTCCGGGTCAGACCTCGACGACGACTTCAATGTTCCCGCGGAGCCGAGCGGCGACGATGGGCTGCGGCAGCGCGTGGACGCGTTGTGCGCGCGCGCGTCGGACGCGCCGCGCGAGACTGTCGTCGTTCGGCCGGCTCCAGCAACGCGATAATCCGCTCGATCGCCGCCATCTCGAGCCGGTCGCGCTTCGCCAGCTTTCGTGACACCACTTGACGGATCCTGGTGAGCGTGTCCTTCGTCATACCGCCCTCGCTCGTGAACGCGCGCGCCGTCGCGGCGGCAGCGCCAGCACCGGCGACACCCGGTGCATCAGCACGTGATAGGCGATGGCGCCTGGGCGCGACCCCAGGAGACCGCCGCGGCCGCGAAGGGTGAGCACTACGAGCCCGGTCCGCCGAGCTGTCGCGAGCGCGGCAATTTCGTCAGCCGGATGGCCGACCACGACGCGGCACTCCGTGGCGACATCGTCGCCGACTGTCGATCGCAGCGCGTCCAGCCCGGCCTGGGCCGTGGCGATCGCCGTTCGGTAATGCGCGTCGAGGTCGGCTCGCGACCAGGGAGGCCGCTGAACCCTCGGGATCACGTGGACGAGAATCAGATCCGCCCCGAACGCGCGCGCCACCGCGCCGGCCTGCGCCGCGTCGGCGTCGGCCGCGTTTCCGAGGTCGTTGGGCGCAACCAGACAGGTGCCCGGCCAATCGCGCGCCGGCGTCTTCGCGCGTGGCCGGCCTGACGTCGGTACGGCCAGCACTGGCGTGTTCGCCAGTCGAAGCAGCTGTTCGGTCGTCGATCCGAAGAACAGTTTGCTGGCGCCCCCCAGGCCCTCGGTGCCGACGACCACCAGGTCGCTTCGCAGCCGCGCCGCCGTTTTCAGAATTTCACGGGCGGGCTTGCCGAGCGCGACCAGATACCGCATCGATGGCGACCCGCTGGACGGCAGCGATCGCTGGACAAATGATCGCAGCTCGCGCAACGTGGCGCGCGCGAGCGCACGTGTGTCGTAGGCGGCCGCAGCGGCAGCGGTGTCGAGCAGCGGATCGTTGACGAACAGCACGGTGATGCGGCCCCGCGAACGTCTCGTCAGGGCGGCGGCGTGGCGAAGCGCCGTGGCGGACTGCGCCGAAAAGTCCACCGCGCAGAGAATCGAGCGAGGCGTGAAGCTGGACAAGCGGCGGGCCATCGAGAGACCTCCGCAGGTCGAGGCCGCAATTGCGGTGCCAGGGGCCCCGATGAATCACGCCCGATTCCTGGGCTCAGGATCGCACGAGCGCGACGCGGCCGCCGGGAATCCGGCGTGTGCCTCGCGATGATCGTTGTCAGCCGGCTCGCGGGCAGCGCGTTTGCACCTGATCCGCCGCTGAGATTTCAGATTTCTGAAGTCAGATTTCAGATTCAAGTGATTGAAGTGGAGATTCAAATCGATTCAAATCTGAAATCAACCTGAAATCAATCTGAAATCTGAACTCCGAAATCTGAAATCTCATGACTGCCCCCGTTCGTGACAGAATCGACGGTCGGGAGGGTCATGGACGCGAGCGACACGGGCCTGGTGAGCGTTGCGGACTGGCTCGAGCGTGTGGCGCAGCTCAACGCGCGGTATCGCGCCGGCGAAATCCGCGCGTACGTGCCCGAAGCGCTGCGTGACGGCGAGCGCTCGCTGGAAAGCCTGGTCGCCGAGCACCTGCCCGCGTCGCAGCGCGCGCTCGAGGCCGCCTCGCGCGGTCTGTTCTATTCGCTGCCGGTGGCGTTCGATCCCGCCGAGTCGGTGGGGCCGTATCTCGCGGTCGTTGATCGCGACGCGACGGGCCGGCCGTACCGTTTTCTCGACATGGGCGCGCTCATTGCCACCCAGGCCTTCGGCGAGAACGATCCGGCGGTCGTCCGGGCCGTGCTGGAGTCGCTGCCCTTCGCGGCGTCGCGCTACGCGCATTCGGAATATCAGACCGTCCTCTCGTTGCGGCTCAAGGCGGCGCTGGACCGCATCGCGCCGGCCGGCACGCCGCGCCACTTCGTGGTCAACACCGGCGCCGAAGCTGTGGAGAACGCGATCAAGTCCGTGCTCATGAATCGCGTGATGACGACGCCGGACGGCGACGGCGGCTTCATCGTGTCGTTCGACGGGGCGTTCCACGGCCGCACGCTGGGCGCACTCGCCGTCACGCATCGCAAGAAAGCGCGGTTGGGCTTTCCGACGTTCGACTGGCCGCACATTCCGTTTCCGGTCGAGGACGCCGGATCGCCCAAGGAGACCTCGCGCCGCGAGGAGCGCAGCCTGAAGCAGCTGTGGGACCTACTGGTGTCGGGGCGGATGCCCCACGCTGAGAAGAGCAAGGACACCTACCGGCGCGAGGTCGACGCGCTCGACGAGTTCCTCGCCCAGCCGGGCCAGGACGTGCAGGCGTTCGTGCAGGCGCAGCGCGCGAACCTGACGCCCGACGTCGTCCGGCGGTCGCAGCGCGTGGCCGCCGTGCTCGTCGAGCCGATTCAAGGCGAGGGCGGCGTGCGCCGGACCAGCGCGCGCTTCATGCGCACACTGCGGCTGCTCACGCGCATCTACGACGTGCCGCTGGTCTTCGACGAGGTGCAGACCGGCTGGGGCATGACCGGCCGCCTCTGGGCGCACGAGCTCTTCGATCTGCCGTGTCCGCCCGACGTGGTCACCTGGGCCAAGAAAGCCCAGAACGGCATCCTCTTCGTGAGCGAGGCGCTCGCCACGTTCTTTCAGGAGGAGAAGAAGTTCAACACCACGTGGGAAGGCGACTCGGTCGGCATGGTGCGGCTGCTCGCGTTGATCGACAAGCTGGATCTCGATCAGGTGCAGCGCACCGGCGAGCGGGCGAGACGCGGGCTCGAGGCCTTGGCTCAGGAGTACAGGGAGATCCTGAAGAACGTGCGCGGCGCGGGCGTCATGCTGGCGTTCGACGTCGTGCGCGCCGACCTGCGCGACGCGCTGCTGGACCGGGCGTTTCGGCGCGGGCTGGTGCTCCTCCACACTGGCGAGCGCGGCGTACGCTTCTATCCGCGTTACGACACCGAGCCGACCGCGATCGATGATGCGCTGTCGATCCTGCGTCTGGCGATTGAGGATCTGGTCGGGGGCGTGGCGCCGGAGACGCTGGCGTCGACGAAGATCCGCGTCGGCATGCTGGATCTCCCGCTCGACACCGTCGAGACGCTCACGCTCACCCCCGCTGAGTTCGACGCGTTGAAGCTTCAAATCCTGGGAGTGGAACAGGAACGCTACGGCGCCGCGGCGTATCCGCCCGACGTGCTGCGCGCCGGGCGCCGGCCGTTGGTGCAGTTCCCGCTCGAGACGCTGGAGACGACCATGGCCAACCCTGGCGCGATCGCAATCGCCTTGCGCGACCGCGTGTCAGCGCGCATCGTTGGCTACGCCCTCGGCAGCGCGCTCGAGAGCCACGACGAGGAGGGCATCAGCTCGGATCCGCACGTCGGCGACAACAACACCTTCTTTCTGCAGGCGATGGCGACGCTGCCGGCCGTGAGCAACGCCGTCGAACTCGAGAACCATCTGCTGGAGTCTCTGCGGGCCCGCGTGATCGCGGCCGGCTTCGCGTTCCTGTCGACCGTGATCGAGGACCGCGTGCGCGAGACCGGACCGCCGTGGTTCACGAGCGCGGCGGTGCTGCAGCGGATGGACAACTACTTGCGCAGTGGCATCGGGTTCGTGTACCTGCAGGTGGCGCTGCAGCCCCCCGTGTAACGCTGGCTCGCAGGGCTGAAGCCCTGCGCCACGGGTAGCCTTCTGTTGGCTGTTGCCACGTGGCGCAGCCCTTCAGGGCTGCGAACGCGGGCGGCTCGCGGGGCTGAAGCCCTGCGCCACGCCGTTCCGCGACGCTGCCGAGGAAGAACCTTGAGGTCGGCTTTCGTCGACCGCGATGCCCGCACGACCACTTCAGGCAGACGGGCGGAACGGGTCGCGCAAGAGGAAAGCCGGGTCATGCGCGGCGAACGTTGTGCCGGAACGATGCCGGACTGCAGTGCTGACTGCCGCTAGGCCGTCGCATGACCCGAGCGCAGAAGACGGTTGCATACGGCGGTCCAGGCCCGTGCCCGGCGCATCGCCTGGAAATGCCCTCACGCGGCGTGCCGCGTCACGAAGATCCGTCAGCCGCGCCGGAATTCCCGCGTCATGCCGACGAACCGCCGTCCGCCGCCGCGGCGCGAACTGCAGCCGCGAACCGACCGGCGGCCACCAGTGGAACAGCGCTTGCAGATTCTTGGTGGAGCCGGGAAAGGCGCGGCTCCGCGTCGAAAGGAGAGAGACGATGGGACCCGGAAATCGAGAATCGCATCGTCATCGCACCGTAGGAGGAGTCATGCCCCTCCACCTCCACGCGTTTCCGGTGCCGACCTTTTCCAGCCAGACGGCTCCGCTGGCGTCCACGCCGCTTGATCGGTGGGCGCTCGCGCGAATCCGGTCCACGGTGGCGTCGGCCCGCCTTCGATTCCTGCTGTGGGACGGATTCGAATCGCCGTCGGAGGCCGGTACGCCGGTGGGGACCATCGTCTTCAAGAACCGTCGCGCCTTGATGGGCTGGGTGTGGGATCCGGATCTGAACCTCGGCGAAGCCTACATGTTCGGCGCCGTGGAGTTCCGCGGCGACCTGACGGCGATGCTGGTGGAAATCTACCGCGCGCTTGGCCGCGCGACGCCGCGGTCCTGGTGGCTCTGGCAGCGGTCGAACGACGTGGATGCCGCGCGGGAGAACGTGCACCGCCACTACGACCTCGGAAACGATTTTTATCGCCTCTGGCTGGACCGCGAGATGGCCTACACGTGCGCGTACTTTCCAGCGCCGGGCTGCGCGCTCGAGGACGCGCAGATCGCCAAGATGGATCGCGTGTGCCGGAAGCTCGCGCTGACACCCGGCGAACGCGTGGTTGAAGCGGGCTGCGGCTGGGGGTCGCTGGCGTTGTTCATGGCCAGGCACTACGGCGTCACGGTCCGGGCGGTCAACGTGTCGCACGAGCAGATCGCGTACGCGCGGGAACGGGCGAACGTCGAGGGGCTCGCCGATCGCGTCGAGTTCGTCGAGGACGACTATCGCAACCTGCAGGGCCGCTGCGACGCGTTCGTGTCGGTCGGCATGCTCGAGCACGTGGGCTTGGCGGACTACTCGACGCTCGGCGCCGTGATCGACCGATCGCTCACCGCGAGCGGGCGCGGGTTGCTCCACTTCATCGGCCGGAACCGGCCGAGTCCGCTGAACCCGTGGATCCGCAGGCGGATTTTTCCGGGCGCCCACCCGCCGACATTGCCGGAGGTCTTCGAGCACGTCCTGGAGCCGTGGGATCTGTCGGTGGTCGACGTCGAGAATCTCAGACTGCACTACGCCGCGACGCTGGAGCACTGGCAACAGCGGTTTGACGCGGCCGCCGGCGACGTGGAGACGATGTTCGACGAGACGTTCGTGCGGGCGTGGCGGCTCTACCTCGCGGGATCGGAAGCCGCGTTCATCACCGGCTCGATGCAGCTCTTCCAGGTGGTGTTCGCGCGCGGGTCCAGCAACGCCATGCCGTGGACGCGAAGCGGCTGATCCGACGGAGTGAACGGCCATGGAGACATGCGAGGTGCTGATCGTAGGCGGCGGGCCGGCTGGCTCGACGTGCGCAGCGCGCCTGCGCCGCGCGGGCCTCGACGTCCTGATCGCCGACGCGGCCGCGTTTCCGCGCGACAAAGTCTGCGCCGGATGGATCACGCCGCCGGTCGTTGCCGAACTGCGCCTCGACACAGAGGCGTATGCCCAAGGACGGACGTTCCAGCCCTTCACCGGATTTCGCGTCGGTCTGATCGGCGGTCACGACGAGATCCAGACGCTGTACGACGGCCCGGTGGGCTTCGGCATCCGCCGTGGTGAGTTCGATGACTACCTGCTGCAGCGGTCGGGCGCCCGCGTCAGGCAGCGGATGGCGATCACGAGCATCCGCCGGGACGGCGGACAGTGGATCGTCAACGACGCGATCCGCACACCGATGCTGGTTGGCGCCGGCGGGTACGCCTGTCCGGTGGCGCGATCGATCAACGGCGCCGTGCGCGGCGCACCGCTCGTCGTCGCGCAGGAGGCAGAGGTCCCGATCGATGCCGCAACCGGCGCGTCCACCGCGATCGCACGCCAGGTGCCGGAGTTGTATTTCTGCCGCGACCTCAAGGGCTACGGCTGGTGCGTCCGAAAGGGTGAGTTTCTGAACGTCGGCCTCGGGCGTCTCGATCGGCACTCGCTGCCGGCCGCGATGGCGCAGTTCGTCGCGTTCCTCGAGGCGAGGCAGAAAATCCCGCCGGGGCGCTCGTGGCCGTGGCGCGGACACGCCTACGTGGTGAACGACACGCGGCACCGGCGCCTCGTCGATGCCGGCGTGATGCTGGTCGGTGACGCCGCCGGCCTCGCGTACGCCCAAAGCGGCGAGGGCATCCGGCCGGCCGTCGAATCAGGATTGCTGGCCGCCGAAACGATTGTCGAGGCGCACGGTCTGTACAGCCGCGGCCGGCTGGAGCCGTACGCGGAACGCCTGCTCGCGCGGTTTGCGCCAGGAGAGTTGTCGCAGGCGCTCTCGCGGATTGTGCCTGCCAGCGTCAGAACCGTGCTGGGCAGGCGTTTGCTCCACGCGCCCGCCTTTGTCCGCCGCATCGTCCTCGACCAGTGGTTCCTGCACCGGCACCAGCCGGCGCTCACCGTATGACGAACGGAGGTTTGCGGCTCACCCGGATATTGTTCCCGAAGATCGATCGGCGCAACAAAAGGACGGACCCTATGCAGCTCCCGGTGACCGTGACATTCCTTGGCATCGCTCATAGCGAGTGGCTCGAGGCCGATATCCGAAAACGGGCAGCGAAGCTCGACTCCTGCTGCCGTGACATCATCTCGTGTCATGTGGTGATCGATCTTCCGCACCGCCGTCATGAGAAGGGCAACCCGTTCAGCCTGCGGATCACGGTGACGGCCCGGGGCGAGGAGGTCGCGGTCACGCGGGAGGGGCTGCGCAAAGAACTACGGGTCGTCCTTCGCGACGCGTTCGACGTGGTGCGGCGACGGATCCAGGACGACGAAGACCGGCGCCGGCCGACGGCGGGGAGTTTCACATGCGATTCAGGAACCGTGCAGATGCCGGCCGCCAACTCGCGGCCCAACTGACGAAGTACGCGGGTCGATCCGACGTGCTCGTGCTGGCGCTGCCGCGCGGCGGTGTGCCTGTCGCCTTCGAAGTCGCCGCCGCACTGGCGGCGCCACTCGACGTCTTCCTCGTGCGCAAACTGGGTGTCCCCGGCCACCCCGAGCTGGCCATGGGCGCGATCGCGGCGGGCGGCGTCGAAATCCTGAACGAGGCGCTGATCCGCGACCTCGGCGTTCCCTCCGCCCTGGTCGAGCAAACCGCCGTGCGCGAGCGGATCGAGCTGGAGCGCCGCGACCAGTTGTTCCGCGGCGGTCGGCGTCCGGCGATCGTGCGCGATCGCACGGTCGTCCTTGTCGACGACGGTCTGGCCACCGGCTCGACGATGGAGGCGGCGATCGTCGCGTTGCGCCAGCACGCGCCGGAGCGCATCGTCGTGGCGGTGCCAGTTGGCGCGCGTAACACCTGCGACCGGATTCGGCGGATCGCCGACCGCCTCGTCTGCCTGCAGACGCCGGAGCCGTTCAACGCGGTCGGGCAGTGGTACGACGCATTCGAGCAGACAGGCGACGACGAAGTCATACGCGTGCTCGCGGCTGCGGACCGGACGGCGACGTACGCGCACGGGTTGTAGCCGTGGGCCTGAATGCCGGTATGAAACCGGCACCCGCAGCCCGCTGGATATCGCGATCCGGCCTCGCGGCGACGTCGGCATCGACGTCGCCGGTTACACGAAGATCGATGAGACTCCGTTCGACTTCGATCGCTCGCCGGATCCTCGGCAACGCCGCGGCCGAAGCGGGCAGTCCGCCCGGGTACGCGAGTTGCGGCGAAGAGGTCGGATCGCCGTATTTCCAGCGTATGCGAGGAGGTCGTCATGGCCGTCGTCCCCACCGTCCAGGAGTTCCTTCGCCGAGCCAACGTCCCGTACAGCGTGTTCCCGCATGTCCGGGCCTACACCGCGCAAGAGGAGGCGGCCGTGACGCACGTGCCTGGCCGTGACTGGGCCAAGGCCGTGATCTGCTTTGTCGACGGTGAGCCCGTTCAGGCGGTCGTTCCGGCCGACCTCGAAGTCAATCTCGACGAGCTCGCCGTGCTCGCCGGCGCGAGCACCATTCGTCTGGCCGGCGAAGACGAGTTGCGTTGGCTCTATCCCGACTGCGAGCGCGGCGCAATGCCGCCGCTGGGCCCGCTCTACAGGCAGATGGTGTACGTGGACGAAGCCCTCGCCGCCGAAGAGCAGATTGTGTTCAACGGCGGCACGCACGGCGACGCGGTGTCGATGCGCTACGAGGATTTCGCCGCGATCGCGCACCCGATCGTCGGCCGATTCGCCAGACGTCCGGCACACGACTTGCCCTAGATATCAACGGATCCGCGAATGTGCCGGGTTTCCGGCAGGAGGGCGCGATGAGATTCCATGCAGTCGCACTTGCCGCCGTCGGGGCGCTCCTGACGCTGTCGTGCAGTTCGGTCAAGCCGATGGCGATCCAAGCGGGCGACCAGTGCTTCCGCTGTCGCCGGCCGATTGTTGAAAAGACGCTGGCGGCCCAGATGCTGGACGGCGGTTTCGCGTCGAAATTCCGGACGTCGGGCTGCATGGCCAAGTACCTGGCCGATCACCCGGCGGAGACCGGGACGACGTTTGTCGCCGACTACGCGACCGGGAAATGGGTATCTCCGGATCGGGCGCTGTTCGTGCCGGTCGTCCTCAATCCGGACACCGGAGAGCGCGACTATCGCGCGTACAGCCAGAAGGCCGATGCCGACGCGGCGGCCGCCGAGCTCCACAGCGTACCGGTCGACTGGAAGACGGTGCTGGAGAAGGCGCGCTCCTAGGGGCGGCGCGACGCCGGATGTCCGGCAGGGAGGGTGCGATGAGAGGTCTTGCAGTGCTGGTGGGCGCGGTCATCGGCGCGTCGATCGTCACGTCGGTCGTCACGGCGGGCCCGCAGTCCGAGCCCTACTCGGGCGGCGGCGACTTTCAGGTCTATTGCAGCTCGTGCCACGGCGCGAGCGGCAAGGGCGACGGCTCGATCGCCAAGTCGCTCAAGAAACAGCCGGCGGATCTCACGCTGTTGTCGAAGCAGAACAACGGCGTGTTTCCTGGAGACAAGGTGTTCAAGACCGTTGACGGACACGGGTCCGGCAGCTCGCACGACGCCGACATGCCGGCGTGGGGTGAGGTGTTCGCCAAGTCGTCGGAGAGCCAGGGGGCGGAGAACGCCGCGGCGAGAATCCGCACTCTCGTGAAGCACCTGGAGACGCTGCAGGCGAAGTAGGCGGTCATGGAGGACTCGGTCGTTCTTGAAGACTCGGTCACGGTCAGTGCCAGCGGATCGGCGCTGCTCGTCGATCCGCTGACGAACAAAGGCACCGCGTTCACGACCGACGAGCGCGCCGCCCTCCATCTCGACGGGCTCGTGCCGCCGGCCGTGTGCACGATCGAACAGCAACTCGAGCGTGTGTACGAGAACTATCGGGCCAAGCAGACCCCGCTCGAACGCTACATCCACCTGGCCAGCCTGCAGGATCGCAACGAGACGCTGTTCTTCCGTCTCCTGCACGACCACATCGAGGAGATGATGCCGGTCGTTTACACGCCGGTCGTGGGCGAGGCGTGCCAGAAGTTCTCCCACATCTACCGGCGCCCACGCGGGCTGTACATTTCGTACGAGCAACGCGACACGATCGACGCGATCCTCGCCAACCATGCGGGATCGCCCGCGATCATCGTTGTCACCGACGGCGAACGGATCCTCGGCCTCGGCGATCAGGGTGTCGGCGGCATGGGCATCCCGATCGGCAAGCTGTGTCTGTACACCGCGTGCGCGGGCATTCCCCCCGACCGGACGCTGCCGATCATGCTGGATGTCGGGACGGAGAACCAGGATCTACTGGACGATCCCATGTATCTCGGCACGCGGCACCGGCGGATTCGGGGCGCGGCCTACCAGGCCTTCATCGATCGCTTCGTGCGCGCGGTGACGCGCGTGTACCCGGACGCGGTGCTGCAGTGGGAGGACTTCCTCAAGGCGAACGCCATCACGCAACTGCAGCGTTTCCGCGATCGGCTGTGCACGTTCAACGACGACATTCAAGGCACCGCCGCCACGGTTATCGCCGGCGTCTGCGCGGCGCTGAAGATCACCGGCCAGTCGATGCGCGACCAGCGCATCGTGCTCGGCGGCGCCGGGGCGTCCGCGCAGGGGATCGCGGATCTGTTCGTTGCCGCGATGCGCGACGAGGGGCTGTCGCTCGGCGAAGCGCGCCGGCGGATCGCCACCGTGGACAGCCGTGGGCTCGTCACGCAAGGCCGGCCGGATCTGGAAGATTTCAAGGCCACGTACGCGCGATCGATCGACGAAGTGGCCGCGTACGCGAGCAGCGACCCGTCGCACATCACGCTCGAAGAAACGATCCGTCACTTCATGCCGACGATCCTCATCGGCACCTCCGGTACCGCCGGCCTCTTCACCGAGGCCGTCGTCGGCGCGATGGCGGCCGTCAACGCCCGCCCGATCGTGTTTCCGCTCTCGAATCCGACCAGCAAGAGCGAGTGCACGGCGGACGAGGCGATCCGGTGGTCTGAAGGCCGCGCGATCGTCGCCACGGGCAGCCCGTTCGATCCGGTCGCGTATCGCAGCCGCACGTATCGCATCGGGCAAGGCAACAACGCGTTCGTCTTTCCGGGTATCGGGTTGGGCCTGTGGGTGGGGCGCGTGCGCCGCGTGACCGACGCCATGTTTCTCGATGCCGCCAAGGCGCTCGCGAGCCAGGTGTCCGACGAGGACGTCGCGAGCGGCGCCGTCTACCCGGGGCTGGCGCGCATTCGCGACTGCTCGCACGCGGTGGCGTGCGCCGTCATCCGGCGCGCCGTCGCCGAAGGCCATGCGGCGCCTTCGATGCTGAGCGGGCTCGATGCCGCCGTCAGCCGCGCCATGTGGTTCCCGCGCTACCGGCCCATGCGATACGCATCGCCGGGGAGGCTGCCATGAGCCGGATGTGGAGCGTCGCGCTGCTTGTCTGCGCGCTCGAGAGCGTGTCCGCCATGTCCACCCAGGGGCCCGGGCTCAATCGGGTCATGCACAAGAAGCTCGTGATCACCCAGAAGATTCTCGAAGCCGTCGTCACGAGCCGCTGGATCACGCTCGAGGCGCAGAGCAAGGAACTGGAGGCGCTCACCAACGATCCCGGGTGGATGGTGTTGAAGGCGCCCGAGTACGCGCAGCAGAGCGCGACCTTCAGGCAAGCCGTGCGCGCGCTCCGCGAGGCGGCCGTCCAGCGCGATCTCGAGGCGACGCCGCAGGCCTACATCGCCGTCACGCTGAGTTGCGTCCAGTGCCACCGCCACCTGGCACGAAACCGACTGGCCAGGGAATGACGTGGATCCGGACGAGCCCACATGCGCTCGTCGCGGTTCTGGCGCTGGCCGGTATCCTGGGTCACCTCTCTCTCCGCTACCTGACGGGATCCAGTGCGTCCGCCGTGAACCTGCCGCTGCTGGCGGTGCTGCTGGTCGGCGGCGTGCCGCTTGTGCTGCGCCTGGCGTGGCGGGGCCTGCACGGCGAGTTCGGCTCTGACCATCTCGCCGGCGTGTCGATCGTCGCGTCCGCCCTGCTCGGCGAATACCTCGCGGGCGCGATCGTCGTCTTGATGCTCTCCGGCGGAGAAGCGCTGGAAGCGTTCGCGGTGATGGAGGCGACCTCGGTCCTCCGCGCGCTGGCCAGCCGCGTCCCGACGCTCGCGCATCAGCGGCGGGGCAGCGTCTTCGCCGACGTGCCCGTCGGCGATCTCGTCGTCGGCGACGAGGTGTCCATCCTCCCCCACGAAATCTGCCCCGTTGACGGCGAAGTCATTCAAGGCCACGGGACGATGGACGAGTCGTATCTGACCGGGGAGCCGTTCAACATCTCCAAGGGCCCCGGCGCCAGGGTGCTGTCGGGATCGGTCAACGGCGAGGCGTCGCTGGCCGTTCGCGCGACCAACGTGGCGGCGGATTCGCGGTACGCGCAGATCATGCGCGTGATGCAGGAGGCTGAGCAGCGGCGCCCGAATCTCCGGCGCATCGGCGATCAGCTGGGCGCATGGTACACGCCGCTGGCGCTGACGCTGGCCGGGATCACGTGGTGGTGGACGGGCAACCCGATTCGGTTTCTCAGCGTGGTCGTGGTCGCGACGCCCTGCCCGCTGCTGATCGCGATTCCGGTCGCGATCATCGGCGCCATCTCGACCGCGGCGCGCCGCGGGGTGATCGTCAAGGATCCCGCCGCGCTCGAACAGCTGACGCTCTGCCACACGATGATCCTCGACAAGACCGGGACGCTGACCTACGGCCGCCCGAGCGTCAGCGAAGAGTTGTATGCGTCCCCGTTCGCGCGCGAAGACGTGCTGCCGCTGGTGGCGGCCGTCGAGCGCTACAGCCGGCATCCGCTCGCCGGCGCGATCGTGCAGGCGGCGGCGGACGCGCGGTTTCCGTTACCCGACGTCGAGTGGATTCGCGAGGAGCCGGGCGCCGGGCTGCGCGGCCAGGTGGGCGACGCGACCGTGCTGGTGACGAGCCGGACGCACGTGGCCGGCAGGTTCGCCATGCCGCCGGGCCACTCGACGGGCCTCGAGTGCGTCGTCATCCTGAACGAGGAGTACGCCGCGACGTTCCGCTTCCACGACGTGCCGCGCGACGACAGCCGCGGCTTTGTCGGGCATCTCGGGCCGAAGCACGGCTTCACGCGGGTGCTCCTCGTCTCGGGCGATCGGGAGCCGGAAGTGCGCCGGCTGGCCGACGCCGTCTCGATTACGGAGATCCACGCCGGGACGTCGCCCGAGGAAAAGGTCGCCATCGTGCGGCGGGAGACCGCGCTGACCAAGACGGTGTTCATCGGCGACGGGATCAACGACGCGCCGGCCCTGTTGGCGGCGACCGTGGGGATCGCGTTTGGCCAGCACAGCGACGTCACCTCCGAAGCGGCGCGCGTCGTCATCATCGATTCATCGCTGTCCAAGGTGGACGAACTCATCCATCTGAGCTACCGCCTGCGGCAGGTCGCGCTGCAGAGTGCGATCGGCGGGATGCTGCTGAGCGGTGTGGGGATGATGTTCGCGGCCGCCGGGCTGTTGTCGCCGGTGGCCGGGGCGGTGGTTCAGGAAGCCATTGATCTGGTCGCCGTGCTCAACGCGCTGCGCACCGCGCGCGTGCCGAAGGAACTGACCGATTTCGAGCCGCACAAGGTCGGGTAGCGAGCATCCGGCGAACTACCGGACGATGGTCACGGCGTCCCCCGAGCCCGTCGTGCCGGTGAACCTCCTCAGGTCTGCAGACCCCTCCAGCGTGAAGACGATGGTGCCGCCAGGCGAGCCAGCCGCGTTCGGCAAGGCGACCACCGAGAAGCGCAACACACGTGGATTCGACACCGTGCCAGAAACGCGGCTGGTGCGTCCTAATGCATCGAGGTAATCGCCGCCGACCGAGGCAGTATCCTTTACCTGTTCGAGGTTCAGTCGAATGTCCACATTCGCCAGGCGACCTGTCCAGACGCCGGTCACGTCGGAGATCGGCAAGCCGGCATACGTGTCGACCGCCGACCCTCCGCGCCCGTCGCTGACCGTCACGGTCCCAAAGGCGGTGCCCGAACCCATCCACGCTCTGGTGGTCGCGGCCTGGCCGTTCGAGAGCACCGCTGTGGGGGTAAAGCCGCCCAGAGACCATGTTGCCGTCATAGGGTCGCCGTCGGGATCGCTCGCGACCACTCCGTAGGTCACTTCTGTCGCCGCCACGAGGAGCGTTCCGCTCTGATTTTGGCTGATGCTCGTGATGGTCGGCTTGCGGTTCACCGTCGTCGGCGGCGTGGGCGTCGAACTGCTGCCGCCCGATCCTCCGCCGGCCGCGACCGCGACACCAGCCGCTGCCGCGGCGCCGCCGCCGATCACCAGCCACTTGGTGGCACCGCCACCGCTCTTGGGCTTGGCCGCCACGGGCGACGGTGAGGCAGGTGCGGTTCGCGGCGTGACCGGAGGCTTCTCCGCCGCCTCAGGCGCGGCGGGTGAGGACGCAGCGGCGGGGTCGACCTTCAGTTCGAGGGGACCCGCTTGAGCCGAGATGCGAAAGCGGAACTGATCGATCTCCAGCCGCTCGACGTCGCGGCCCGATTCCCACACGATCCGTTTGCCGGTTCCTGGCGCGACGCCCTGGCCCACATCGCCGCTGACGCTTGTCGGGCGCACCGTGAACGTGGAACCGCGATCCTGCGACGCGTCGAGCGTGACGAGAAACACGGCGCGCGGGTCCGACGCGACGAGGTCGTAGAAGATGTTGACGGTGCCGCCGCCCACCTGTTCGAAGCGAACATTCTCGGCCTCGCCTTTCGGCGTGGTGAACACTTGCGCGGTCGCGACGCGGGCGATCGCCAACATCAGCAGGAGGAGGACGGCGCGGCGCATCGTGCCACTTTCTGTGTCGGGCACCTCTTCATGCGGTGCCGGAGTTATCGCACGCATCGGAATCCTGTCAGGTCGCTCGCGACCGAGGTTTGTTGAGTGTTGCGGTTGGCGGCTCGAAGAAAATTGGCGCCGTTGGCCCACGAGCCTCCGCGAATCACGCGCGCCCCGTCAGCGGCGATGGCCTCACGGCCGTCGTTTCCCGCGTAAGGATACGCCCGGTAGATAGTCGAGGTCCACTCCCAAACGCTGCCGAGGGCGTCTTGCACGCCCCAACGATTGGTCCGTCGCGCGTCTGCGCTGACCGTCTGACCCTTGTTGCTCACATGCGCCGCGTCGAAGGCGTCGCCCCACCAGTAGGGGGACGCAGAACCCGCCCGGGCCGCGTACTCCCACTCGGCTTCGGTCGGCAGCCGCTTGCCGGCCCAGGCGGCGTACGCGCGAGCCGCGAACCCATTCACCCACACCACCGGCGCATCACCCGTTCCGACCGGATAGTCGTTCCCGTTCCACTGCTTCAGGTAGTTGCCGTCATGAAGTTCAGGGGGCAGTCTGCCCTTCTGCCAGTCAGGACGCGCGATAACGAATTCCCGGAAGGCCGCGTTGGGCACTTCGGTTGCGTCGATCCAGAAACCACGGTCGATCTGGACTTCAGCCTGCGACTCGTCGGCGTCACGACCGGTTTCCGACGTCGGGCTCCCCATCTGGAAGCGGCCGGAGGGAATGAAGACCATTTCGCGTCGATCGATAGGGGAACGCCACTTGCCTCCGGGTGGGGATGTCGGCGGCGGGACCAACGCTGACAGTACGCTCGCGGACGCGCCGAGTGCACGCAGCCGACCATCAACACTGATGCCGCCCGGCAGGGATACCGATACGCCGCACGACGCGATGAATTGCCGGATGCGAGCATCCGGGACTCCGGCCGACACCAACTCCTTGATGTCCGAGTCGTTCAGCGGCTTGTCGCAATCGAGCTGGAGCGCCCCATGCGGCACAGCGATCCCAAACGCAACGACGGCCACGGCGGCGACGAAGGGCGCAAGACACGGCGTCGCCAGGTTGTTCCTGTAGGCGGTGTTCATGAGGGCGGTTTCGGTCGTATTCTACGCATGATCGCCTCTTCTGCGGCCTGCGCCTTCCGGGCCTGAGCAATACCGTCGCTGGCCCGTTGATCGGTCGAATCCTGCACCAGTGCAGCCTCGAACGCCTTGATGGCGGCATCATACTGACCGTCGGAAAACAGCCTCTGCCCTTCCGCCACGTGCTGGCTCGCGAGCCGTCGCGCCTCTGGTGTCAAGACAGGCGCCGCACGCTTGGTTTTACTGAGCACGGTCTGTTCGGCCTGCATCGCACGCCGGGCCGTGGCCGCGCCAGCGGCGGCCACTTTGTTGTTGGGGTCGATCTTGAGCGCCGCCAGGTACTCCCTGATCGCGCGCGCGTAATCGCCATTTTCAAACGCGCTGGTGGCCCGCGCCAGTTCATCGGTGACGTCGGGTGGAGGCGGGACCGCGGGGGGCGCCGCTGCGTCTGCGAGCGGCGCCGTTGGCTTCGCAGGAGCGGGATCGACCGCCGCGGACTCGTCTGACGCCCGGCTGCCGATGTCGGACGAACCAGGGCCCGGGTTCGCAGGCGCGCCAACGGTCGGCGCACCGCCCGGGTTGCCATCGGCACCTGCCGACCTCCTTATCAGCGGCCTCACATACTGCGCGCCCAGGACCACGGCCAGGATGATCCCGGCCATGCCCGCGAGAACCGCGGTTCGCGACCGCGGTGCGGTCGCGACAGGGGCCACCGAGGGTTCGCTGTTGACGTATGGAGGGGTCGGCTCTCGAAGGGCGTGTTGTGTCGCTTGTCGTGTCGGTGTGAGATCAGGAGAGATTAGGGTCGGCGTGTGATCGGGAGTGAGCTGGCTCGGCGCGCGTGGCGGCACACGGTCGTCCGCGGACGGACGATGCGTCGGGGCCTTCACCGCCGGTGGCCCGATCAAAACGGTATTCGCGAGGCGAGGGTCGCTGCTGGCCTCGACACGTTGCCGCAGCGTCGCCAGATCCGCTCCGAGGGCGGTGGTGGTCTGGTAACGGTTCTCCGGGAGACTCGCAAGGGCCTTGTCGAGGATTGGGCTGATGCCTGCAAGGACGCGGGCATCGGGATGGTCGAAAGCATCCGGCGATCCGTTCAGGATCCGATCTAGCACTGAATACTCGTTCTCTCCAGAGAATGCGCGGCGGCCGGTCAGAAATTCGTAGAGCACGAGGCCGACGGCAAACACGTCGCAGCGCTGGTCGACTTTGTCGCCGCGGACCTGTTCCGGCGACATGTAACCGGCCGTCCCCACCATGCGTCGGGACCGCGTCAGCCCGCGTTCGGCGTTGCGCGCGATGCCGAAGTCGAGGATCTTCATCACGCCATGCTGATCGACCATCAAGTTCGACGGCTTAATGTCGCGGTGCACGATTCCGGCCGCGTGCGCGTAGGCCAGGCCGCGGCACACCTGCTCGACAAAATCGAGCCGCTGGCCGATCGGCAGCGGATCGCCGCGCCGGATCATGTCGGCCAGCGTGTGACCGTCGACGTACTCCATCGCGAGGCACGGGTTGCCGTCGTACTCCTCGTAGTCGTAGATGGTGACGATATTGGCGTGCTTGAGGCGGCCGGCGGATTGGGCTTCGAGCTCGAAGCGGTTGCGCATTTCCTCGTTGTCGACGCGCAGTACCTTGAGAGCCACCAGCCGGCCAATCCGCGGGTCGCGCGCGAGGTACACCGCACCCATGCCGCCTTGTCCCAGCCGGCCTTCGATGCGGTACTTGCCGATGATCGAGGGGTCGGGCATGCTTCGCGACATTCTAACCGAGACGGTCCTTAAGCAGTGCCGCCGGGACCGCACCTTGGTGATTGGCGGATTGGGATGTCGTCGAGCACCCTCTCGGGCGGACAATACGCCATATTAGAGGCCTCTCAGGTCGACATACGGGGCTTCTGTTAACCTCGGGACGCCGCTGATGTTTCCAAGTCTCGAACGGCTGGGTGACTTTGCGATCACGTTGAACAAGACAGTTTGAGCGGCCACGAAGCAGGGAAAGGAAGCAGCAGTGGAACAACGACCAAGAGGATTCCGGACATTCGCAATCGCCGCGGGATTGCTGCTCACAGCGACGAGGCCACTCCCCGCGCAGGCGCCGGTGGTGTTGACGCTTGCCCAGGCAGTTGATGAAGCGCTGGTCAAGAACGATCGTCTCGTTGACCAACGCGACGGGATCCACAGGCCGACCTTGGTCCGCGGTCGATCATCGATCGCAATCGACCGGGAGGTCGAGGTCGCGCAACTGCGTTACGACACGGGTCTTTCGAACAACCTCGATGTCGTGTCGGCAGAGAGCAGGTTGATGCTGGCCGAGAGCCGGCGGATTCAGGCACTGGCGGATGCGGCGGTCGCGCGCTTACGGCTTCGCGCGTTGCTCGGCGTGTTCGATCCTCACGCGGATATTCCATGACACCGATCGGCGCACGGCGATCGCTCACAGGTATGCGGCACGCCGTTGTGCTCGCGTTGCTCGTGGTCTGCGCGGTCGGAGCTGTCATCATTTGGAGGCGTCCGGGCATCGATTCCTTGCTTGTCGCCACTGTTCGCCGCGGCGAGCTGACGGCGACGCTCACGACCACCGGGACATTGCGGCCGATCAAATCGATCACGTACCGATCGCCGATTAATGGTCGTGAAGCAGAGATTCGCGAGTTGGCGCCCGAAGGCACCCGCGTGAACGAAGGCGATCTACTCGTCGGTCTCGAAACCACGGACCTCGAACACGATTTCGATCGCGTGCAGCAGGAGCTGCGCCAGTCACAGATCGATCTGCAGGTGGCGGAAGGCGAATGGGACGAGGCGCAAGGCGCCGTCAAGGCCGTCAACGAGGGCGAAGGCGCACTTACCGTCGAAGAGGCGCGCTCCGTCCTGCAGCGGGCCGAGAAAAAAGTTGAGCGCCTCCGCGAAGAATACACCAAGTTGAAGCCGCTGCTGGATCGCGGGTTCATGACGCGCGAGGAGCTGGCGAAGACGCGCGTTCAACTCGAAGAATCCGAAGACGAGCTGGGCCTGGCGCGCAAGCGCACGGACATCGTGGTCGAACTTGCGCACCCACGCGAGAAGCAGCGGGCCGCGCTGCAACTATCGCAAAAGGCGGCACAACTCGGCCACGCCCGCACGCGCGTGCAGGAAACGCAACTCCGGCTCACACAACTGCGGCAGCTGATCGACGCATGCAGCATCTATGCACGCGGACCGGGGTTGGTGGTGTACGAAGAATTTCTCAGCGCGAATCCGCGGCGGAAACTTCGCATCGGCGATCGCGTCTTCAGCAGCCAGGGCATCGTCACGATTCCCGAGGTCAACCGGATGCTCGTCGAAGCGTCGGTAGGCGAAGGCCAAGTGCATCGCGTGAGGAAGGGACAACGGGCCGCGGTGCGCGTTGAGGCCTTCCCCGGCCTTCGCCTGACGGGAACGGTGAGCCGCGTCGGAACGTTGGCGAGCGCGTCGGTCAACAGGCCGTTCGACGACAAGCGGTTCGACCTCATGATCGACCTCGATCCGACGTCCGCCGATCTCAGGCCCGAGATGACCGTGGGGGCCGACGTCGTGGTGGGCACCAGGCAGAGCGTCTTGCTCGTGCCGGTCACGGCCGTCTTCGATCGGCAAGGGTCGTTCGTGGCTTACGTGGTTGGTGCGACCTCGGTCGAGACGCGCCCTGTCGATCTGGGCGAGTCCAACAATCAGGTCGTCGAGGTCGTGGCCGGCCTTCGGGAGGGTGAGCGTGTGTCGCTGGTCGCGCCCGCCACGGCCGCGCCGAGCGCCTCGGCGACGGCGCCGGGCCGTAATCCGGTGCGGGGCAATGGCCTTCAACCGCGCTGAGCTTGGCGAATACCTGCGCATTGCGCTCGAAGCGCTTGGCCGCTACCGCTTGCGGACCTCGCTCAGCGTGCTCGGCGTCGTCCTCGGCGTCGCAGCCGTGATCGCGATGATGTCGGTCAGCGAGGGCGCCGCGCGCGAAGCGCTCACGCAGATGGAAGCGCTCGGCCTCGACAACCTCGTGGCACGCAGCACGGCCCTGGGCGATCCTTCGCGCAGTCTCACAGCCGGGGACGCAGATCGGGCAGCGTCACTTGTGCCGACCGCAAGTGCGGCGTCGCCGCTGGTTTCGCGTTACGCGCGAATCGGCAACGCCGATCACACGCTGTTGGCGCAAGTGCTCGCTGTGCGGCCGAACTATCAAGCCATCCTTCGGCTATCGCTCGCGCGCGGCCGTTTTCTCTCCGCAACGGACGAATCGACCACCGCGCGAGCGTGCGTCCTCGGCGACCTGCTTGCGCGGCAACTGTTCGGCTATCGCGATCCAATTGGTGAACAGGTCCGCATCGCACAGGATTACTACCAGGTGATCGGCGTCCTGCGCGAGCACGGCACCGATCCTCAGAAGGGCAGCGCGCTCGCGTGGCACGACCTGAACCGCGCCGCCTTCGTCCCGTTGCCCACGCTGACCGGGCACACACTGGCGCTGGCACCCAACCAGCCCGTCGACGAAGTATGGCTGCAGGTCGAGGACGGCGCGCGCGGATCCGATCTCAGCGAGATCTTCCAACGCGCGCTCGAACAGACGCACAATCCGGGTGATTTCAAGGTCGTCGTGCCTCGCGAGATCCTGGCGCAGCGCTACCGCACCCAGCGGACCTTCAACGTCGTCGTGGGCAGCGTCGCGGCGCTCGCGCTCCTCGTCGGGGGCATCGGCATCATGAACATCATGCTGACTTCGGTGGTCGAGCGTACGCGCGAGATCGGGGTGCGACGCACGGCCGGGGCCACCAGACGCGATATCACGGTGCAGTTTCTGATCGAAACGCTGCTGATGACCATTGGTGGCGGGGCAGTTGGGATCGTCGTCGGCGCCGCCGTGTCGTTCGGCATTTCGTCGTACGCCGAATGGGCCACGCACGTGTCGCTGCTGGCGGTCACGCTTGGGTTCGTCGTCTCGGTGCTCGTCGGCGTAATTTTTGGCTGGTACCCCGCCATGAAGGCCGCGGCACTCGAGCCCGTTGACGCGATGCGCCACGAATAACCCAAGCCCTCAACGCACCGATCTTCGCGCTACGAACCCCTGCCCAAACAGCTATAGTGGCGCACTGCTCGGCCCGCGCTCGACCTGACAGTCACAGCACGGTGGTCTCTCCGCCGTCCCGCACCAGCCACCCTGGACGGCCGTGATCGGCCGCGAGTTCGGTCGCAAACCCTACCGCCTCCGCTTCGCTGCCGAACGAGCCCTCGCTCTCGGTGCCCACCCAGACGGTCCAGCGATCGCCCATCGACACGCCGCTGAGCGCGTCGATCATGGCGACCTGGTACACCATCACGTCGCGCCGCGGATCGGGCGTCATGCGTGCCAGACGACGAACGCCGCGGTGGGCATGACCCGAGTGTACATTCGCCTGCCGGGCCCGGAGTAGTGGCACAATGACCTTCCGATGGCGATCCCGAACAGCTTCGACATCCTGCAGGCGGTGATCGAAGCCACGCCCGACTCGATCTTCGTCAAGGATCTCGAGGGCCGGTACGTCCTGGTGAACGAGGCGTTCGCCCGCTTCATCGGCAAGGCCCAGACCGACATCGTCGGCAAGAACGACTTCGAGCTCTACCCCGCGGTCGACGCGCGCGCCTTCATCGAAGCCGATCGTCACGTGCTTGCGACCGGCGCGCCGCAGACCTTCGAAGGGGTCGCGACCGGCCAGGACGGCCAGCCGCAGACCTACCTCGTCTCGAAAGGCGTCTATCGCGACAAGGACGGGCACAGCCTCGGCGTCTATGGGATCTCGCACGACATCACCGAGTTGCGGCAGGCGCACGAAACGCTGGAGCACACGCGGGAAGCGCTGTTCCGCTCCCAGAAGATGGAAGCCGTCGGGCAGCTGACGGGCGGCCTCGCGCACGACTTCAACAACATCCTCGCGATTATCCTCGGCAACGTCGAGTTGCTGCAGGCCCGCGTGCCCAGGGATCAGTACACCGACGAGATCATCGACGCCGTGCTGCGCGCGACGCTGCACGGCAAAGATCTCACCGGTCATCTCCTCGCGTTCTCACGCCGGCGCCTGTTGAATCCGCAACCTGTCGACGTCAACCTCGTTGTTGCCGGCATCGTGCGACTCATGGGCCGGACGCTTGGCGCGACGATTCGCGTGACGACGTCGACGAGCACCGACGCGGGGCTGGCGTTTGCCGACCCCGCCGCCCTCGAAGCGGCGGTGCTGAACGTGGCGCTGAACGCGCGCGACGCGATGCCCGACGGCGGCTCGCTCACGATTCACACGTCGACGGTTGCCATCACGACGCCGCCGGTGACCGAGGACGATCTCCAGCCCGGACTCTATGTGCGGATCGCGCTTGAGGACACCGGCAGCGGCATGTCGGCCGACGTGGTCGCTCGCGTGTTCGAGCCGTTTTTTTCGACCAAGCCCGGCAGCCACGGCACAGGCCTGGGCTTGAGCATGGTGTACGGCTTTGCGAAGCAGTCGGGTGGCACCGTGCAGATCGCGTCGGAACTCGGCCGGGGCACGACCGTCAGCCTGTTTCTCCCGCTCGCCGGAAACGACGTGCAGCCGGTCGCGCCGGACACCGCTCCCGTCACGCCGGCCGCCGTACCGCGTACGATTCTCGTTGTCGAGGACGAGCCGGACGTGCGGAGCATCGTGCGTCGACAGCTCGAAAGCCTCGGCCATCGCGTGCTCGTCGCCGAGGCCGCCACCGAAGCGCTGCTGTTGATTCAGGGACCGGGCGCGCCGGATGTATTGTTGACCGACGTGGTGCTGAAGACGGGGATCAACGGCATCGACCTGGCCGAGGCGGCGCGCGAGGCGCGGCCCGGCCTGCCGGTGATCTTCATGTCGGGTTACACGGCTGTGGCCGAAGCGCAGCAACGCATCCGTGACACCGGTGCGCCGCTGCTGTCCAAGCCGTTCACGACGCCGCAGCTCGAGCGGGCGGTGAAGGCGGTGTGCGCGTCTCTACGCTGAGAGAGGGCTCACGGCTTGCCGGTTTTCTTCGCCGCGTCTTCCGCTTCCTTCTGACGCGCACCGCGCAGCATGCCGCCGAGCGAGTAGTTGCCCTCGTGGCACGCGTACTCGTAGAGCTTCTCCTCGGTCGCCCGCCACGGATACTCGCCGGTCCACGACCGATCCCACGTCTCGGGATCGTCGACCGTGAAGCGATACAGGAGCGTCTTCGGATCGGCGCGCGTGAAGCGTTCGACGACGTGCAGCTGATCGCCGGATCCGCGGAACTGCGTCTTGCTCGTGAAATTCGTCGTGTCGACGACGAGCGTGTCGCCCTCGAAGTGACCGATCGAGTCGCCCATCCACTTGCGGATCGTCGGCGGCAGGTGCTGCGCGTTTAGCCGGACGACGCGCGCGTCGTGCACCATCTCGTTCAGGATCAGGACCGTGTCCTTCGTCTGCACGATCTGCTTGAGGTTGTTGTAGAAGTAGTTCGGCAGCGTCGGTGGGCCCGACGTCGATCCGAAACCGAGGAGGCAGCGCTCGGAGAGCGGACGCAGTTCAGGACCATCGAACGCTCCGGGAGGTCCGGCCGCCGCCGCTTCGCCCGCATCCGGCGCCACCGCGCCGCCGGCCGCAAACGCGGCGTTCCTCTTGCGCGCCGCGGCCGTCGCCGGCGGCACTTTGCCGTCCGGCGGATCCATCACGAGCGAGCTGCGCTTCTGTCCGTCGATCGTGATCAGCTGCGTGCCGCCGGCGAGCCAGAAGTTGTTGTAGCCGCCGACCGTGCCACCGCCGAAGCGCTCCAGGAGTTCCAGGTACGACTTGCCGGTCGTCGTCTCACCGCCGACGGGCGGCGCCCCGCGGTCACCGCTGAGCGGCGCGTCGTTCACCTTCTGGCGCTCCGTTTCGTAGAGCTCCAGCACCGCGGCCTCCTCCTTGGTCAGCGTGAGGCTCTTCACGCCGGCGGGGCGATCGACCGGCGTCATCGTGGCGACGTCGTACATCCCCTGAAAATCGGGGTGACCGTCCGCCGTACGCGGCATCGTCGATGTTTTTCCAGGAAGAGCGGGCTTCGCGGCGGCGGGTTTGGCGGCAGCCGGTTTCGCCGGCGCCTGGGCCGCGAGCGGTCCCCCCGACAGGCAGACGGCCACCGTGGCGACCGCGAGGGATCCGATGAAAGCAATCGTTCGATTACGCATCTGATAATTCTCGCCGTTGGTGGCGCGTTGTCAACTACGGTTTTTTGACCGCGCCGAGCGGGTCGCCGGCCAGGAAACGGCCGATGTTGTCGTTCAGAAAGGCGCGATCGGCCGGGTTTCCGCCCGCTCCCGCCGGATGGCCCCAGAGCGACGGGATCGGGACAAACGACACGCGCGGAATGAACTGCGCTTCGAACCGCGCGTCGCCGACGGGAAAATACAGGTCGGTCTCCGACGGCATGTACAGCACCGGCACGGCGATCGAGCGCAGCGCGCGCTCGACGTCGCCGTTGAACCCTGGCGTCGTCCCCACGTCGTGCCGCTGCCAGGTGCGGGCCTGCAGCGTCAGATCGTTGGCGTCGTTGTTGGCGAAGAACGTGCGCCGGCGGCTTTCGATCTCCTGTTCGAGCGTGCGATCCGGCGCATTGGTCTTCCACATCTCGCGGCGCCACCACTCCTGGGAATACAGCCAGCCGAGCCAGACCATGCCGAACGCTTCGATCCCTTTGCGCGGCGGCGCCGTATAGTCGCCGCCGTTGAACGCGGGATCGGCGGTGAGCGCGGCGATCTGTCCTTCCAGCCGCACCACGCCATGCGGCCACGTCTTTGCCGTGCCCGAGGTGGCGACGATGCGATCGGCGAACGCCGGATGGCTCACGGCCCACTGGAACGCCTGCTGCGCGCCCATCGAGAAACCGATGATCGCGCGCACGTGCGTGACGTTCAGATCCTCGGCGAGCAGTCGGCGGACGGCTTCCACGTTGTCGCGAATCGTCGTGACGGGGAAGCGCGGGCCGTGGAACGGCTCCGGCGTGTTGCTCGGCGACGAGGAATAGCCATTGCCGAAGAGTTCGGTGGCGACCAGAAACAGCTTCGACGAGTCGAGTGCCCGGTCGGGCCCGATCAGCCACTCGTAGCCGTGGTGCGTCGCCATGTAGTGCGACGGCAGGAGCACCACGTTGTCGCGCGCGGCGTTCAAGCGGCCGTACGTGCCGTAGACGACCCGCGCCTTCGGCAGCGTGACGCCGCTGTCGGTGCGGAAGTTGTCGATCACGAACTCGTGATGCTCGGCGGCATGCGGCGCCGCCGGCGCGGCCGGCCGCTGCGCGCTCTGCGCCTGTGCACCGGCGGTCGCGAGCATGATTGTGAAGACGAGGTGGCAGCGCATGGCGGAATACTACTCCCAGCCGGCCGTCACGCTACGAATTGTGTCCACGGGTTGACGGGCCACAGAGACGGCGAGGCACAGAGTTCCGGAGCGCACGCTGCAGACGATGAACGCATCGCAGGTCGGCCGGCAAA